>OIZF01000504.1_pt1 | contig 26885 bp, 29 predicted proteins | sample 1588471 | NCBI WGS metagenome assembly OIZF01 (sample SAMN03283279) | human gut metagenome | biome: human-associated habitat; material: feces | host: Homo sapiens | place: Peru | collected 2012
ATAATTCAAAAATCAAAACTCAACATCACCCTTTATACGCCCCATCCTTTGCCTCGAATATCACACTCGGCTCTATAACTTCCACCGTGTGCCATGCACCTTTTGGTATCTGGCATCCATACTTTGCCTCTGCTGGACAAAGATGAATGCGTTGTACCTCGCGATACTCTACTTTCCGTGTTACATCTTGCGCATCTATAGCCATAGGCAAAGCTTCAGATGCATTCTTCTCGTATGTCACGACCTCCTCATATATCACTTCGTCCAATTTTCCGCACAAGCAGACAACTGTTTCTGTCGTGTCTTCATGTCTGTGTATAGGTACAACTGTACCTGGCAACAGGGCATTAAGCATACGCTGACTGTTATCATTGGCAGATGTTCGCAAATCGAAATTCTGACGTAAGCGAGGATTAACAACAGCTTGCTCAAAGAGTTTACCTAAAAAGTCTTTATTTATTTCCATATCCAATTAATATTAAATCATTGAACTTTTGCAAGTTCAGAAGTTATAGAATTTAAAGCCGTATGCCTTACAGTTGAATATTCTGCAAAAAGAGTAATGGCTATCGCTCGGCTTTGCCGCTTGCCTTAGCAAGAATTTCTAACGACCGAAGGGAGTGAAGCTTCCTTGAGCTTTGCGAAAAACTCCTTTAACTTCTAAATTCTCTAAACTTGCGAAAGTTCAGTTAAATCATAATGTAATTCAAAATTGAGTAATTCAAAATCGCATGCGTAGCCGAGAACTATTCCTAATTCCTAATTGCCTTCAGCAACAAACTCCTAACTCCTAATTCTTCATCGCATGCGTAGCAGCGAACAATTCTTGCTCTGGCAAGCGGCACAGCCGATTACAAAATTCCTAATTCCAAATTCCAAATTGCCTCTGGCAACCAACTCCTAACTCCTAATTCAAAACTCCTAATTCAGCAAGGTACTCATCGTTCAGTGACAATAACCTTGAATGTTTGGAAGATAAGCTTCACGTCATACCAGAACGAACTGTTCTTCACATACTCCAAGTACAGTTTTATCTTCTCCTGCATAATCACATGGATATAGTAATCCTCTGGATCCTCAGCCTTCTCCATCAATTCGTTCTCATTGCGAAACTTGATGCTTGCCGGGTCAGTAATGCCTGGTCTTACATCCAGCACGTGCATCTGTTCTGGTGTCCAGTAATTCACATAGTGACGCACCTCAGGACGAGGACCAACCAAACTCATATCTCCAATAAACACGTTTATAAGTTGGGGGAGTTCATCAAATTTATATTTACGGATATAATATCCCGAACGGGTCACACGAGGATCACGACCACCAATGGTCACTAATGAACCCTTGTCTGCTCCTACACGCATTGAACGGAACTTGAAAATACGAAAGTCCTTATTTCCGCGTCCCACACGCACTTGTCTATAAAACACTGGACCTTTAGAATCAAATTTGATCCAAATAGCCAATATCAGAAACAATGGGCTTAAAACAATTAATCCACAACCAGAAGCAACTATGTCAAATAATCTTTTCATACATTTTTAATATAAGTATGTGTTCATTTTTATCTTTATATATGAGCGGCAAATCTGTAGGAGGGTATGGCATCCCTGCCATACCCACTCTGCTATGATTGTACAACCTATTTAGGAGGGTATGGCAAGGATGCCATACCCTCCTAAATATCCTTTGACATTCTTTTATAATCGAATTTTACAAATTATTTACAATCTCTACAAAATTCTCTATTACATATTCCAAATCCTCATCCGTCATCTTTGTGTTCAACGGCAGAGTGATTTCATTCTCAAACATGTGATAAGCATTTGGGAAATCCTTGATGTCAAAACCCAACTTCTTATAGGCAGTCATCATAGGCAGCGGCTTGTAGTGAACGTTGGTAGCAATTCCACGCTCCGCCATCTTTTCAATCACCTTGTTAGTCTCCTCACGAGTCTTGCCCAATAAACGAACCAAGTACAAGTGACCAGATGAAGTATGATCCTCGTCATAATGATTCAGCACAGCCACGTTCAAGGGTTTCAAAGCCTCGTCATAACGCTCAATCATCTTGCGTCTACGCTCCAGCATACCATTATAACGCTGCATCTGCACCAGTCCGATAGCAGCCACCACATCCGTCATGTTACACTTATACCAAGTGCCGATGATGTCATACTCCCAAGCTCCAAGCTTAGTCTTAGCCAGCGCATCCTTGTTCTGTCCATGCAGACTCAACAGCTGAGCCTTGCGGTAAAGATTCTCATTCCAAGTCTCACCCTCAATCTCAGGCACACCACTAAATGTATTATCCACATTCTTGTCCAAGTCCTTCACCACTTTCTCATTACCGAAAGGCAGGTTCCACGACAAGGCACCACCCTCAGCAGTAGTGAAGTTCTTCACTGCGTGGAACGAGAAAGACGAGAAGTCGGCAATAGCTCCCACCATCTTTCCCTTACGTGATGCACCAAAGGCATGGGCAGCATCGCAGCAGATAGCAATACGACCAAGCATCTTCTGCAAGTCGGTCTTAGGAGTAAACATTTCCTTCTTGCCTTCCACGATACTATACAGTCGGTCATAGTCGCAAGGAATACCAGCCAAGTCAACTGGAATGATAGCCTTAGTATTAGGAGTGATAGCCTTCTCCACAGCTTCATAGTCCATCTCAAGGCAATCCTTCTGCACATCCACAAACACGAGCTTGGCTTCCACATGCTCCACAATAGAAGCACTTGCTGTATAGGTATAGGCAGGCACAATCACCTCATCGCCATCACCAACGCCCAGCAGTCTAAGAGCCATTTCACCACAAGCAGTCTGCGAGTTAAGGCATACAGCCTTCTGCACACCCACAAACTCAGCTACTTCTTTCTCTAACTTCTTTGTGCGTGGTCCAGTTGTAATCCAACCAGACAAAATAGCATCACGCACTTCTGCAGCCTCAGCCTCCGTCATATCAGGCGGAGAGAAAGGCACATTACGCAATTTCATTGTCATAATATGAATATAAAATGTTTAAATAATTAAATTATTTGTTTGGAAAATGTCTGTTTTCCGCGATTTATTTGTTTGGAAAATTTCGTTTTTCGCCAATTTATTTGTTTGGAAAATGTCATTTTTCGGCGATTTATTTGTTTAGATAATTTTATTTCGTTATCTTTGTCACTGAAATACAATAGATTATAAATCACTATGTACTACAAGAGAATTATAGATAAATATCTATCAGAATGGGCTTCACGCGATACACGTAAACCTATTCTACTTCGAGGAGCACGCCAGGTAGGCAAGTCTTCTGCTGTACGTCATTTAGGCAAGCAATTCAAAAACTTTTTGGAAATAAATTTTGAGATGGAGCCTCAATACAAAGCCATCTTCCAGCCCGACCTAAATGTCAATCGTATTGTCATGCAGATTTCTGCAATATCAGGCTCAAGGATAGAAGAAGGCGAGACACTTCTTTTTATGGATGAGATACAAGAGTGTCCAGAGGCTATCATGTCATTACGTTTCTTCAAGGAGAACATGCCACAACTTCATGTCATTGCTGCAGGTTCCCTATTAGAGTTCGCCCTTGCAGAATTACCGACATTTGGCGTAGGTCGAATCCATTCTATGTTTATGTATCCAATGACCTTCGATGAATTTCTTCTTGCCAACAACGAAGATCTATTACTCGAAGCTCGTAACGCAGCATCTTCACAATCACCTCTTCCTGAGCCATTGCACGAAAAGTTAGTCAGTCTTCTCCGCACACACATGCTTGTAGGAGGAATGCCCGAATGTGTTGGCAAATGGGTTGAGACTCACGATTACTTGCTTTGTCAGGAAGTTCAAAATGATATACTTGTAAGTTATGAGGACGACTTTCCTAAATACAAGAAAAAGGCTGACGTCAATTTACTTCGCAACATATTGCGTAGTGCTGCCGTACAAGCTACGAAGAAGTTTGTCTATACCAAAGTAGGCGACTATAAGACAGCAGAAGTCAAGAGTGCGCTCGACCTGCTCATTCTTGCAGGATTACTAATCCCCGTAACTCACACCAGTGCCAATGGACTTCCTTTAGGTAGCGAAGCAGACAATTCCTATCGTAAGATTCTATTCTTTGACTGTGGACTTATGCTGCGACTTTTAGGCATCACTATAGGAGATACAACCATGCTTACCACCCAAATACTTACAGCCACAGCAGCCGACCTTGTCAACAAGGGTACCATGGCAGAGCTTGTTGCCGGTTTGGAAATGCTTCACTATATGACGCCCAACTTGCGACATGAGTTGTATTATTGGGTACGCTTGTCAAAAAACTCATTAGCAGAAATCGACTATCTCCTGCCATCACATCTTAATATTCTTCCTATTGAGGTCAAAGCAGGAAACCAAGGTGGAATGAAAAGTTTGTGGGCTTTTATGCGTGAAAAGCATATCACCGAAGCCATTCGTTGCTCATTAGAGAACTTCGGAGAGTTTAATTACACCGACAAAGAAGATGCCGATACCGTTCGTCACGTCAACGTTTTCCCTCTCTATGCTGTTTCACAGATAGTAAAATCCACAACATCCAATCCTCAGTAAAGTATTCCACACGGATTTTGTGCTGCTTTATTTACATTCAGCACAAAATCCATGTGATTCAACTTTATCACTCTTTTCACCACAAATAAAATTTATGAGTAATTAATGGGCAATTTATGGAAATTCGTGTTCAAGGACAACGGCGATTAATGTCTATTTACGATTCCACACGCTCTTTTTCCCCCACTTCCAATTCACCCAAGAGCGAATTCTCAGCAAGAACCCCATTAAATGATTTTCTTTGCTATATACCAACTGATACTTCCAACGGTTCTTGAAGTATCGTTTTATTTTACTTGGCAAAGAATGTACATCCACGGATGTTGGATTTAGCACTTCTGCCAACATTCGTTCTTCTATATCATTATACCTTTGCCAGTTAGGGAAACAATCAGAAGGAATACCTATGTAGTCTATACAAATTCCATTCAAACAGCACAGGAACTTGAAATAACCTCCTTCAATAGCCAATGTCTTAACCCTCTCCCAATCTATCTGATTAGTATCAGAGTTAAGATTCGCATTCTTCACCACCAAAGCATAGTCAACTATTTGCCTTAGATTAGCTCCACCATAAACAAAGTGTCCAGCAAAATGTAAGGGTAAAAAAACAACATTAAACATTGTAGAAGGCAACCAACAACCCGTTTCCTCATCAAGATGAAGATTTCTTTCAAGGTCATCCTTTAAGAACTCTTCCACCTTCAATAGCGAGAGGTGTTCTTGCTCACAAATCATAGAAGCATGGTTCTCTACGTGAATGCCATTAATGCTATATACACTATGCTTCTCCTCATTCTGTTTTACCTCAATACCCTTCCCCTTTATCAGTTCATCAGCATACTGTCCTTTGCCACAGAAGTAAACATCCAAATCGCCACTCCCTCGATGTTTAGGAATAGGATATAACTTCGACAATCCATATCCCTTCATCACCACCATCTTCAAGCCATATTTAGAGAAGAAGGAAGCAAATTCTTTTATGAACACATTCTGACGTTCATACTCTTTCTCTAACGTCATCACACTGCCAATCCACTTTATCAATACATATCGTGGCGGCATAGCTCCATTAGATTTTAATATATCAAGAGCGTCTAAACATAATCCAAGAACTGATTGCTGTCCTGCTTGTTGCATCAGCTTAAACCAATCGTTTTCGGATAGTGATGAAAATAAAGTTGTATCTGTAGGTTGAGTGTTTATACAATAATGTAGGAGTGATATAATTCTTTTTTTTAACATTAAGTTTGTCTCTATCAATTTGAATATCATTAGATCATCGCCATACTACATAAACACAATACTTTTGCGACACAGCCATACTATCATTCGAACTCTTTTCACCATTTTTTTCATTGTCACATTTTGAATCATTGATACAAGCATCAATAATCTCAGCTTCGGCTATATCAACAAGTTCCTTTGAACTACTAGTATATATTGCCTTTATATTTGGATAAATATCACAATAATCAGGCTGACTACGTCTATCCTCTAATTTCTTACCAGTTTTACCTATCTTGAAAGACTGTGCTTCTTTTACAATAAGATGTAACCTATATAAACTTACGCCTAAAATACTATCAAACGAAATGCCTCCGTCTGTTTTATCAATAACTCGATCGATCCATTCCCATGCTTTCTGTGGTAAAAAACCGGAATAATTTGCAAGATTTACTTCCATTAATAGAAAAGAAATATCACCTAATGCATCTTTTAAACTTCTGGATAACAGATTTGCTTTGCTTGTATTTGCAACTAAAAGATAAGAAGATTTTATATAATGAAACCAGTTTGTGACAAGCGGGTTTGACGTAATATTCTTATGGAAATCTTTTATATTCGTAACAGAGTCTCTATCATATGATAATATGTATACACTACTTCTCATCCTGTACCTCCTCATCTTGATTTATCAACATATTAGGACTCGAATATGGAACATTTATAACTTGAGCTACATTTGTAGGAAGCAATCCATCCTTATCGCCAAGTTTTTCTATAGCCTGTTTACGTATTTGGTAACTTTCAGAACGTAAATAGTCAGGATTATTAAACATAAAAAAAAGATATGAACCTACTGTAAGCAGCAAGATAATAAAAATCAAAACTGCTAACAATATTAGACACCAATTTTTGATATCTGCATAAGCTGCCCCAATAAATACGAGAACAAGTAATATTAAGACTTTCCATAATTTATCAGGAACCCCTTTTACTTCTATCGAAACGATAGAGTTTTGTACTCTATTAAAAAATGGAATTAAAGAACTCATTTTTCTTAATTAAAATTGTTACCTATTTGACTCTGCATTAAAGGGCTTATGCATCAGAATCTTATAAATGCCTACCAAATATCCCCAACCATAACTTACATGTACAGTCAGATAAGTTAGTGGCTGATATAGGAATAGACTTATTTTATCTGTTTTCTTTACTGATTTAAATGTAAAGTAACAAGCCAACAACAAGTATAGCATGATAACAGAAAGGTACATCAATGCAATAATCCAGCTTAAGCAACTCAATATTGCTCCTAAGATCAATCCAAGAACAAAAACAAGAGGGAAGAATTGGCGCATAGTTGCAGGAGCACCAAGCTTTTTGTTCACCAATGGTTTATACAAACCATATTGATAGAACATCCTACGAACTTTACTTATCTTATCACGTGCATAGTATTTAGTAACTATGCTCGGAATTAGATATATTTTTCCACCATTTTTAACTATGCGTCCATTCAACTCATCATCTTGATTGCGTATTAGCTCATTGTCATAAAGGCCTACCTTATCAAATACTTCACGTTTGAAGCAACCAAATGGAACTGTGTCTACTTGTTTTACTTTATCACATCCAATACGAAAATACGAATTTCCCATACCAAACGAACTACTCAATGCTTCTGCTATAGCCAACTCCTTAGCAGAAGGACCACATGGCAAAGTCTCACACAATGCACCTACATTATCTGCATCAAGTTCTTTCAAATTCTTTACTAATGCTGAAAAATAATTGGCTGGGTATTCCACATGCCCATCCAAACGTATTATTATTTCACCTTTCGAAGCCTTAATACCAGCATTCATTGCATATGGAACAATCTTCTTTGGATTGTCAAGCATCTTAATAAATGGATATTTCTTCGTATAAGTCGCAATAATCTCACGGGTTTTATCCGTACTCATTCCATCTACAAAAAGAATCTCCAAATCATTTTGTGGATAATCTTGTAGCAACAACGACTCTATACATTGTGCTATATATTTCTCTTCATTATATATTGGACAAATTACTGATAACATAACTTTTATTTTTATATAAAATTAATTTTGAACATTTACTCAACCTACAATATTATTCGGCACAATATAATTGTGCCAAAATCTATATCGACATATGAAAAATGCTATCCTATAAATATGGTACGAACAGCACCCATTATTCTAGTTAGATAGAAATTGAAGTTATACTTAAGAGGATTGCAACAAAAAATTATAGAATACTCTTTGATAATCTTTAATTGGTTTTTTACAACCATCCATATTTTTTTCTTTGACGTTGTAGCACTTTCTTTTCTATATCTACGATAATATATAGCATTTTTAGAAGTAAAGGACACTTTATGAATTTTGTCCGAAATCAAAAACATGAATAAACTATCTTCACCATTCTTGAATCTTTTGTCAAATCGTCTATTCTGTATGAAAACCAACGGTATAAGCTTCATACAAGGACCGGAAAAGTATTTTCTAGCCTTAGATGAAATATCTATGCATTTATTTTTAATACAATAATCATATGCATCAGTTATTCGATATGGCAATTGTTTACCAAAATCTCCATCATTGAAGGCATAAGGATAACACAACGAAATGGTATCAGGCGATGCTTTTTCATATAACTCTTGCAAATACACTGGAGAAATATAGTCATCATCATCAATGAACGTCACATATTCTCCCCTTGCATTATCAAGGGCTATATTGCGAGCATTAGAAACACCGCCAGTATCTATCTGAAAGAACTGTACGTTCAGATCTTTGTGCTTTGAAAGCCAATCTAATATTTGGGTATTATACGGCTCATTACAACCATTCAACACAAGCACAAGTTCATAATCTGACTTTGGTAATGTTTGGTTATATATAGAATCAAGACATTCCCACAAATATGCCTGTGGCTTATAGGTTGGAACTATTACTGTTATTTTCATTTCCGATATGTTTATTAATAAAAGAAAGAATTCTCTTTGCTCTGCCTTGTATAGTGTATTCTGAATGTCTTGAAAGTGAGTATTCCGACATAGCCTTTCGTCTCTCAGGAGCGTCACGTAATGTCCTTATCGCCTCTGTTATAGCTTCTACATCGTTAGGATCAACACGTATGGAATTTTTATCATCCAATATATCATCATTAAAAGGACCATCCGAAGAAATAACAGGCAGTCCCATTGCAAGAGCCTCAACTATAGCATTACAGCATCCTTCTTTTTGTGTTGGCAATACAAAAATATCTGCACAGTTCTCATACTGCGGAAGTAGCTCATGGTCAAGTGCTCCTTTATGGATAATTCCTGGGCAGTCGAAATTATATGCATAACCAGGAAACGGTTTACCGATAAACATAACCTTAATATGCGGGTCATTGAGATTCTTTATGGCCTGTGCTATTCTGTCTGGTCCTTTCCTTGGTACAAAACTACCCACAAAACTTATAACAAAATCATTGTTTTCAATTTTAAGATTTTGCTTCATTTTCGTGACATCCATTTTATGGAAAACAGTTGTATTCACACAATTAGGGAAAACATCGATGTTTTTTGTATTGGCAAGATGGTATTTTATACATTTACGTTTGTTTTCTGAAGATACACTTATAACACCCGTACATGCTTTAGCCAACTTTTCAAGTTCCATTTTAGGCATTTTTTCTACCATATCTTCAAGCGCATTATCGCCTTCACCACATGCCACAAACATAGGTATCTTATTACTTAAAGCATATTCGTATACAGGAAGTGCACTTGACCAAAAATGACTATATATAATATCGCTCTTTATAGAAGCAACCTTACGTACAATTATTTTCTTGTTAATCCAATTGACAAACTTGAAGTCTCTATTACCTGTAGTTAATGTATAAGGACGGTATATGTCATATTCTATTCCGTTCTCAGTAATACCTTTAGAGTGTAGCGGAAGTATTCTTTCCTTGTGTATTAAGGAATGTACAATACTCTGATAGGCAACAACAGTCACCTTTACACCCTGTTCTATTATTGCATGCACAAGTTGTTGAACAAATACATTTGCAGCATGTCCTGGAGCAGGATAGTTGCTTGTTACGACTGTTATTGATTTTAGTTGTTTTGTCATATTTCTATTTATTTATTGGTTTTATTCCATTCCAACTTGTTACATCCGTCTTTATAACTTTTGCTGGTGTACCTGCAATTACGCAGTTTGGGATCAGTACACTTTTATTGACTGTTGCATTTGCCCCAATTAAGCAATTATCAGCAATCTCTATGTCGCCAAAGATTATTGCACCAGGACCAATATAAACATTGTTGCCTATACGTGGTGCTTTATCATGATGTGCTCCTATGTTTACACCAACATGTATGCGACAATTTTCACCTATATGTGTTTGGGGATTTATAATAATGTTGCCTCTATGTGGTAATGAAAGTCCTGGTCCAAATACATTTACGGAAATGGAATAACCTAATTTTACGGATATTTTTCTAAACTTATATTTTGCTATTAACCATAGAAATCCCCCCCACTTGCTTTTTCTTTACATTTTCACAATACTCTAACCATCTAAGAGCTTTTATGAACTGCCATTCGTAAGAGGGAAAGAAAAAATCTTTGATTTTAGATACAAGATTACTTGTCTTATTGTAACCAGTTGAAATTCTATCCAATTTAAGATAGTTTTCATAGTCTTGTTTTGACTGTATCATTATTGTACTTAATATCATTATTAAAAATCTACTTTTCTACAATGTGCCAAGTAATATCCAAACACTGTACAAGAGTAATAAGAATATTCTGTATAAGACATTGAAAATAATGTCATAATAAAATAAGAAATGAATGTAAGTGAAAGAACCAGTTTTGCAGACTTCATGTTATTTATTGTTCTTATAGTTCTCCAAAAACACAACCAATATATAGCATAAACAACTAATCCCAAAACGCCTTGATTGATTGCTATTTCTAGCCAGTCATTGTGGGCATAGTTTATTCCTATATCTAGAGTGGCGTTAGCTCCGTTTCCAAACAGAAACTTAAAAGTATCCATTTCGTTTTTGAAATGGTTCCAGAAATGTTCGTAGATTTCATTTCGCCCGCTACTGTAGCCTTCTTTTGTCTGAGCTATTCTACTCATAAAATAATCTGATGACTCCATCATATTCTCCGTAATTAAGTAAGCTGCAGTAACAATTAGAATGGAAAAGAATACAATCTTCCCTTTTGACACTTTATCGTTATATTTATAGTTGAAGTATAGGAAATAAATCAAGCATACCACTCCTACTATAATTGCACCTCGTTTCATTCCTATCATTACAAAAGCCATACAGATTACAAGAAGACTATACTGAATTCTTATATTATCCTTAAATAATACTATTCCTGGTATCAATGCTACAAAAATATAGCTCATATTATTTGTTATTTCTTCAGTATCATCACCATTAAGCAGCATAGTTTGTAAGGATGTAAGTTTATAGTCGAAGAATCTGAATATTGCGATACCTACAAAAGCAATCATCCATTTTCGAAGTAAGCTCTCAGTAAGGAATTTCTTCTTCGTAAAGTAATAGAATGTATAGATGTTAGGAAAAGAGAAAAACAAGCTCTTCAGATATGAAGACTTACTTACCTCATTATCAAATAATTTTGCTTTTACTAAGTATTGATGGTCACTAAAAAGCAAAATAACTCCATATACTACCAATATAAAAAACAACAGATTCAAACCTTTGAAATAGAAAGGTTTATCATTCATTTGCATCGTCTTGACAGTATAATAAAGTCCCATTGACATAGTGATGAATGCTATTATTTGGGAGAGAACACTACCACCTGTAGGTATTATAGTACCTTGCATGGAATAGAACGCCAATAGCAAAATGTAAAAATTGCAAGGGTTCTTGAGAAATGTTTTCATACATTATGAATATTTATTAGCTCATTATTAAACCTAATGAAGACCATAATAATGGACTAAATCTTAATATAAGTAACTGTTCAAACTTTTTATATTTGAAATTTAACAGTATAGCTATGTAGCAATACTTCTCTATCTGTATATAAAGATAATAGTCAACACTTACTTCTTTAATCTCTAATTGATAAATTTATCCATTTACCAAATACCTCATCCCATTCATTTGGTGAAAACTTTTCGTAACCACTTGAATCAAAGAAAGTAAACTCACCGAAATACACTTTGTCATCAACGCTATACAAGTCTATTCTAACATGAGGTATTCCTTGTGATAGTTCTTGGGCAACTTGTCTCATTTCCTCAAAAGTTGATGGCAGTTTTGGCAGTATAGGATTGTTTTCACCTCCTTGGGTAAAAGGCAAGTGATTTCCATCCATATCAAAGTAATCAAAATAAGTACTATGTCCAGAAAATCTTTCGCTTGCCACTAAAAAGACCTTAGGTTCTCCTTTAAAGCAATAGAACTTATAATCACGTAATTCTCCACTTTCATCAACCATGAACTTCTCTGCTATTATCCTTGGTTTTATGTTTTTATAAGGCCACTCTCTAAAATTCTTATATATACTTTTATGCAAAGATCTATTTAAAATACTGGCTGCAGAAGCCTTATCCAAATTCTTCTTGTCACGGCATATAACAACACCTCCACCGCCACCTCCATTAGTTGTCTTCAACACGAAGCGATCAGGGAGAGTACTAAAATCAATATCTTCAAATCTATCCCAAACGCCAAGCGTTGGTATTACATATTCTTTTCCTAATATTCTCTCTGCTATTTTCTTTGCCTCATATTTGTCAACCATTTTGGTGTACTCTGGCTTTCTGTTATACAACTTGAGCCATTGAAGCTTCTCATTAAATGTCTTGGGCGCTTTTAAATCCAAACTATATCCCATCTTTAATCGGAACATTATCTTTAGATACAAAGCATCAGGAAGCCATGTTCCAAAATGTGTAAGAATTGCTAAGCAGAACTTTTGTGGTTCCTTTAAGTAAGTGATTAATTTTTGCATATTATATAATTTTAATATCTACAATTTATATACAACTTAATATTTTTACAAGTTTCTGTACAACCCTGTCAGTACGCTTATCTATGTCGTAAAGCGGATTATACTCAACTAAATCAATAGACTTTACATTAGCTTTGTTTTTTAGAATAAATCTCAAGAGTTCATGCAATGCTGCTTCTGTTATTCCCCCCTCTTCTGGCACACCTGTGCCAGGAGCTATTGAAGGGTCAAGTACGTCAATATCCAAGCTTATATGAATTTGCTTGAATCGTGACACAAAAGCCTTTATTGTCTCCAAAGCCTCAACCATGTCCGAATTGATAACGTCACTCGACACTCTGGATATACCATACTTATTAATTAGCTCAACCTCATATGGATCAAGACTTCTGGCTCCAACATACAGGATATTTTTAACTGGCAGGATATTTTTTGTATATCTTCCAACATATTTGTCCTCACCAAATCCCATCAAGTATGCCATATGCATTCCATGTATATGGTGGCTTGCAGAACGTTCTGCAATGTTGCAATCCCCATGAGCATCAAGATAGATAACGCCTACATCAGAGTTATGCTTTAAAACACCAGCAATAGAACCCCAAGAAACAGCATGGTCACCTCCAATTGTTATAACCTTCTTGCCAGAAGACAAGGCTGAATAAACCGACTCACAAATATTGCCATTTACCTTGTCAATAGCGTTAAAGAATGGTATCAAATGGTCTTCACCAGGTTTTTCATCGGGAATTGATATACATGAAAGTTCTTTCAATCCTTCCTTTTCAAATAATTGAGCCAAACGCAATGCTCCAACATCAGGTCCTTTTTTACAAGCTCCATACCACTGCGGAGCAACTACAATGCAATTCATATAATACTACAATTTTAATATAATAATGTTATATACATGCTTTTTAAATAGCAAAAATAAATTCACACTATGCAACCTATCCTTGTCTATATATTTTTGCCAAGATATAAGTACCAACTCCTAACACCCCCCTACATAAAAGCACTGTAATTGCAGCACCAATATATGAGAAATAATATACTAAGGGTATCGAAACACTCATTCCTACTATAGAAGAAACAAATGTTAGATTTCTTAGTGGTTTTTCTTTATGATTAATTATTAAGAAATTAGTACCGTATGTATAATCCATAGCAAGAAATATTACAGAAAAGGATAGAATCTGCATTACAATGACAGACTTTTCAAATTCATCTCCTAACATTACTTTAATGACCAATGGAGATATTGCTATAAGAAAAATAGCTCCTATAAGTGCAGATCCGATATTCAGTTTTGCATAAAAAGAATGTTTTTCTGGGCGTCTTGACAAGAATGGATAAAAAGCTCTTGATAGTACAGATTGAAATTGATAGAAAATAGTCGGGAACTTATTGCCTCCATCATACAAGCCATTAGCTGTTGAACCTCCGAAGAAGCCAAGTAACATAACAGAAAAACTATTATATAGATTTGGCATTAAATTGTTGATAAATACATCCGTACTATTTCGTATAGTTTTAAGTATTTCTGTCCATTCTGGTTTATATAAAGTATAACCCCATTTTTTTAATATCAGATATAAAGCTCCTATGCCACATGATAAATATCCTATTGTAGTCAAAAGGGGTTGTATTAAATAATCCTCCCTTTTATGTATAAATATAAATACAAATATTGTAAATATAAGCTTTATGATAAGATTAAAAATCGTGGTGTATTTCATCCTTTCTATTGCTTGAAAGAACCACTCAGGAAATAGGATGTAACCAGGAACTAATAAAAAAGTAACAAAAATAATGTCTGCATTTTCCCTAAGGTATGGAACTGTCAATACTACTACCAGAAGAATTAGACCGGACAGTATAGTCAAAATACATCTTGCCCACAATACATTACTAAAAATTCTTGATACTTTATCTTTGTCGTTTCTATTTTGTGCAACATCACGAGTTGCTGTAAGATTAAACCCCCAATCGGATATTGTCTGAATCCATACAACAATAGCTGATGCAAAGGCTATTTTTCCAAAACCATCTGCACCTATTACACGTGCAAGATATGGCATTGTTATCAGTGGGAATACATAGCCTGCTATTTGCAATAGCGACAAATAGCCAAAATTAGTAAAGACTGTTTTACCATCTTTACTTCCTGAAATTCGTTTTTTTATTTCTGAGAATTTACTCATGTCATTTATTTGATTCTGATGTAAATAGTGTATATTATAATAACTGAGAACCTATTTTCGTTTTTCTTATGATGACCGTTAATACTAAAGAGAGAAACAATGTCATTAGGAATGTTATCCAAGGATATATATATGGACTTACATTTTGAGACAGTTCCGTTTGTTCCAAAAGCATCAGAATGAACTGCTGAAAGATATAAACTCCGAAACAGCAATCACTGAGATTCAGCATATTGTTCCATTTTGAAGTGTCAGAACGATCAACGAACTTCTTCGACAACATCATAAGAAGAACTGTTCCTATTGCTGCATTGACAAACCTAATAGATATGGACAACATCAAATATAGTGCATGCAGGATTCCCCCCCCCGTTCGCAAATCATCTATTTCGCAGACGTTTATCTTTAGCATGAATGCAAAGACAAAGCCTGCAATGAGTAGCTGATATTTTCGTGCTCCGTTATACGGAAAGCTCAATTCATATCTTTTAATACAGTAACCTATATAGAAGTAAACAAAATAGTACATTGCCGTATTTATTCGGAATGGCAACGGAAGTAATGAAGCAAACAGCATGATGAATGATGCACCTACCATCCATTTTCTTGAGAGTCTCGTTTTTTCTGCTAAGAATACAAACACGAAGCACCAGAATAGCATAGGCAAAAACCACATATGCCCAGTTCCCGAAAGTAGATTATATACAACCGTTGGCAATGGCATTTCATATCCATTAAACAGAAACATGTAAATGACGCTGAACAATATTGAAGGAAGAATCAGCCTTTTCAGTTTTTTCGTAAGAAAAGGGGTCACATTATGGATGTATCCGTCTCCTTTTTTACTTACTTGAAATCCTAATATATATCCCGAGATGAATACGAAAGTCTCAAGCAAACAAGTATAAGACAACTTATCTATTATGTCATAAAGCGGTATCTCCGGATATCCTGCAATCGGTGACCATGCACCAGAAAATATTGCAAAAGCATGATAAAACACAAGTAGTACAATCAATAGCAATCGGATTGGTACTACTTCATATAGTATATTATTATTTCTTGATTTATTCTTCATAATCTTGTTAGTACTCAATTTAGGGCATAGCCATGTGTATTGACACTTTTGCAAGTGCCTATATATTGAGATGTTAAAAATTTTACTTGTTTGTTAACTTTTGGCATATTGCTAATCATGTTTTTATGGAGGAACTATCACAATACATGTTTAACAATTGTTATTGTTATAGCTATGTGAAATAGGTCTATTGATTCGAAGCCATGCTGTCATATCCTTATAATTTAGACTGTTTTCTGTACAAAATGTCTTAAGACTATTATTTTTACCAACCTTTTTCTTCCATCTTATGTACTTATTATATTCATTAGTAAAGTCTAAAGCCTTATTATCTTTACGCTCATACTGAACAAGAGGATTATCAGTAATCTTTTCATTATTAGTGTTTGTTTCATTCATCATAGATTGGGGACCTTCTTTTTCTTTTGAGAAGATTCTTTTCATATGATATTTTATCCAAGACATTAATAATTGCCACTGAGTAGGAGATGCTATATACAAAAGTTGCTTTGTAAGCACCTGATAGAATGTTGTGTATGTAGGGTCTTCATTTGATATAAACTTCGCTTCACTCCATGCCTTCATATAGATTTCATCGACCTTAGATTTGTCTTTTGTTTTTATTCCCAACATTGACTCTTTATACCGCTCATATTCTTCTGATACATGATGTTTAAGATATCCCTTATACACACTCGAATATAACCAATAAATATAAAGTCGATGAATAATAGGTAATAATATTATTGCTATCAACAATAGGGATTTATAATTATAAATGGCAATCGTTATTTTATGTGTTTCCAAGACATCAAAATGTACGCATTTTAAAAGCACATAAACCAATGCATAAAAAATTACACATATTATAGTTCTTCTCCAATTCCTTAATATTTGCTTTGAAAATATTAAAGTTAAACCAACTAAAATTGTATCAGATAGGATTGGAATATAATGTTCTACCGACATTCTATTGGTTTCATCCTCATACCCCATAAAAATAAGATAGAAGATACACAACATCAAAACGATAAATCCACGATAATGAGCACGGCTTTGAACATTCTCATATTTATGTTTTATTTTTTCCATTAAACTATCATGGATGGAACTGCTTCCAGAAAAGTCATATTCCTTTAAAAGCGAATCCATTTCTTTATAGTATTTTGGAGTCCAAAAGTTACTACAAAAATCGTTGTTAACTGCCATTGTAACGTATATAGCAGCAAAGAATTCAACAAAAGAACTAAAATTTGAAATCATAGGCGATAATCTTTAAATAGTTCTTTTATCTGAGATTGTATCTCATCATTGATTTCCTTTTCATCCTCACAAATGACGTTGACATCTTTTTTCTGTCCTGTTTCATCTGTTATTACCTCTGCTTTGATTTTTGCTTGATAATGAGGATAATCAGAACCCTTAGACTCGTTATTATGCCAATTCAAAGGACGAAGGTTACATATGTCATCTATCTTTACTTGTGGGATATTCATGTCTTTCAACTTGGATTCAGGATAGATATGATCTACTTCCCAACCAAATGAGCTAGACTTATCATTGTATCGTCCCTTTATCATCCAAGCACCGCAAGCATCCTTACGAACAAAATCAGGATTGTATTTATCATCCTTCAATCCCTTTTCCCATATTTTATTCAATTGCTCTTCTGTAAACTGTGCCATAAAAAAAATATCAGTTTTAAGTAAGTGATCTAAATTACTTATATATATCAGTACTAAATTAACCAGTTAGTGCTCAATTTAGGGCATAGCCCTTTGTATATGCACTTTTACAAGTGGCTATATATTGAGATATTAAAAATTTTACTTGTTTGTTAAGTATTATATACATTTTACACACATGTGATTTTCGGCTGCACTCGGCATAGCTCAAACAAGTTTGCCTCTGCACTCGTTGGCACGAAAATTCTTCGCTCGACAATTTAAAAGCAAGCTTGCTTTGCTCATGACTTATCGAAAAAGCGCCAAATCTTCACTGCTGTACATAATTCAATGTTTCAAATTCAACAACGAAGATACTTCTTTCTAATTTAAGCCCTAATTTGAGTGCTTACGTGCTTACACTCGGCAATTAGCCTATAGACATTTTATATTATTTCTTCAAATACATACAATATCACCATGAACACTATTACTGCTATCAACAACTTTACAAGCCATACATTGCTAACACCATATTCACGTTTTAAGTCTTTCGTTGGGTTACTTCTCATGGCTTTTGGTATGTCAAAATTTGGCTTCTTTATGTCCAGTTCACTACAGATTGACTCAAAGAGACTCAACACTGCATACAAAAACAAGATGAAGAAATTGTATATGGCATACACCATCACAAACCTAACACTGGCAACAAAAGTACACTTTACAAACAGAATCCATGAACTCAAACTTAACATTCGGTCGAAACCACACCACTCATATTGCGAGAGATCTACCTTATGTCCAAACAACATCGAACTTACCATTATTACAATCACCAACAGAGACCATAATATGGCATATCCTACAAGTGATGCAAACTGATAAAGGTGATTCCATTGGTGTTTATCGTTTACCTGTCCTCTCTCTGTAATACTATTAAACTTGCTTTCACGTGCACGGTCAAGAACGACAACAATGATGCTGAACATCAGTGCTGTCGTTATGCTTAACGAACTTAAGACAAAGTCTATTATATCCTTATTGTTTGACATACCAGCAGGGCACTTTATCACATAAGCACCTGCCAACACAGCCGAAACGGCCTTAAGCCATGAGAAGCCATGCTTACTCAAGTGGGTTCCGTTTAAATCCTTGTTTTGCCACTCCTTACCCTTCCTTACTAATTGCAAGAAATAGAATAGTATGTAATCAAATCTCATCGTTTTGTTCTTGTTGGATAGGTGGAACTATAAGATAAGTCTCCCGTTGAACAGATTGCAGCAATTCGTCACATTTTGCCTTAACACGATTCCTATACAAAATACTATTGTTATCATCAAACATATCATCGGGTAGAGGGTATTTAGGAACAACATCTGGGTCTGACAGTTCAAAAGATTTCGAACTGTTCTGGACATCATTGCGCATCTCGCCTCTTTGGCGACTGAAATTGGATAGCTGTTTCAGACTGTTGCCCATCTTAACACCAATATTCAAGATGCTCTCAACTATATCCTTACGGTTGTTCAACATTGGCTTGTTGATAGGCTCTACCTTTATTGTTATTTTGAATTGTTCCTCCTCGTCTACACCATTTCTCTTTACAGACGACACTAGACTATCCGAGCATGTAACGCTTGACAAAACACTATCTTCCATAAAGCGTGTTCGCAGTTCATTTGGCATGAACATCTGTGTACTACAGGTGCAGACACCTCTCTGTTTAAATTTCTTAGACACATATTCCGTAAAAACACCACTCATAGATATACCTTTCTTTGATTCCACCATAAGTATGCCTTTATTGGAATTCATGCGTATGTACATATATACATAGAAGCTATCTGTTATAATCTTGTCCTTGGGTATTTCTTCCTTCTGCTGAACATCCGTATACGTAGCCATTTTACGTTTCACGTCATATCTGCCACCATCTATGTAGCCCTCAATTATGCGGTCATTCCCATGTATGACTAATATTTCATTCAAAGAATTGATATTGGGATCCACACTCATTACTGCTAAACCTTTCTTCTTGTGGTTTGTGCTCTCCCATACACCATTTCCAACCAACCCCTCAATGAATTTCGTATAAAGACGTTCGAATGCCGCTGACTCATCCAGGTCATTCTCGTCATCTCTTTTCCACTTCTTATTGACAAGTGTATGAAAAGTCACGTCTCTATTCAGTATTATCTTGTATATTTCTAACGAATGTTCTGTCATTTTTTCTATATTTGTTAGTATTCTATTTAGGGTATACCCCTTTGTATATGCACTTTTGCAAGTGCCTACTATTTGAATTTTATACGTTCCTAGCCATGATATAGCTAAAGCAAGCTTAGCTCTGTTCAGTTAGCTTGACGAAAGTGCTGCTAATGATTTCACTTGTTTATTAACTCTTTCATACATTTTCAGTACTCAACAATTTGAAAGTCTACAACATGCAATTCCATACAGATGGGTTAGTTATGATATTAGCCACAATGTTAGATAAAACATCACCTCCAAAAGACTTTAGCTTGTCAACAATCTTTTGCTTTGAGTTTTCTGGATTAGGATTTTCTTGTGCTATTGATTTGAGTTCCTTATATTGTTTCCCAGTTAACTCATCTGCTATTGCATCAATAAATATATTTATTTCTTGACTTTGGTTTTGTTTTTGACTTTGATTTACATTGACTGTCACGGCAGAAGAGTGTTCTTGCTTTACTTCTTTCTGCTGTTTCACATTATTAGGAATCTCTTTACAAGAAATCAAGATACCAACCATCTCTTTGAGATATTTAGGAGTGTTATGCGATTTGTCGAAAAAATTAGCAGCTTCTGCAAATGCCTTACACTCCATATCGTCTTTGAAATTTACGTTTAAAAGACGCATGCTTTTACTTTTCCATGTTTGATATCTTGACTCATCTTCAACTTTATATACATCATACATACGTATAATTCCAGAAGGCGCTTTGACATAAGATACTGTTTTTACTATCTCATTACCTTCTTGAATCAGACTTTCTAACTGGTAAGCAACTGAATAATGTAACTTGTCAATTAGAATTTGGAAAAATGTTTCAATATTATCAAATACATCTGCATTGACATAGGAATTTCCCTTCTCTACATTTTTAAACTTTACAAAATTTTCATCATCATTAGATAAATATCGAGAAAAGAGAGTTGCTGCCTTACTATGCCATTTATTAAACATGTCTAACAACTCAGTAGGACTACATGAAGATTGATTAGGATATCTTACTTCAGTATATTGATCATGCAAATCAATAACCTCTTTAATTTGCTCATCTATTGTCATCATATTAATTGTAATAATTAAGTTTGCCGAGGTTCACGATGTCACATTACACTTATTTAGCGAATATGTTTAACTTACTGGTGATTGTAATATTTTGCGTACCACTCTGCAAAGCGTCTCAATCCTTCTCTTAGGCTTGTATTTGGCTTAAACCCAAAGTCTTGCTCCAATGGGGTTGTATCAGCATAAGTTACTGGCACATCACCTGGCTGCATAGGTACAAGTTCCTTATGGGCTTCAAAGTCATAGTCATTAGGAAGAACTCCTGCACGTACAAGTTCTTCTTGGAGGATGGTTACGAAGTCAAGGAGGTTTTCGGGAGAGTTGTTACCGATGTTGTATACTTTGTATGGAGGGATAGGAAGACCGTCCTCACCATTCTGCTTCTCAGGAGCGTGCTGCATAATGCGTACTACGCCTTCTACAATGTCATCAACAAAAGTGAAGTCGCGCTTGCAGTTGCCGTAGTTGAATATCTTGATTGTCTCACCTTTAACAAGTTTGTTGGTGAAACCGAAGTATGCCATATCTGGACGGCCAGCAGGACCGTAGACAGTGAAGAAGCGGAGACCTGTAGAAGGAATGTTGTATAGCTTGCTGTAGGCATGAGCCATAAGCTCATTGCTCTTCTTTGTGGCTGCATAAAGAGACACGGGGTTGTCTACTTTGTCGTCGGTTGAATACGGAACCTTCTTGTTGCTGCCATATACTGATGATGAAGAGGCATACACAAGATGCTCTACCTCATGGTGGCGACATGCTTCAAGGATGTTGTAGAAACCGATAAGGTTGCTCTGGATATAAGCATCAGGGTTGGTAATGCTGTAACGCACACCTGCTTGGGCAGCGAGATTTACGACAACAGAGATTTTGTTTTCGGTGAAAATCTTTTCTACGGCCTCCTTGTCAGCGATAGAGGCATGAACAAACTGCCATACATCTTCTTTGGAACACGAATTACCATGAATTTCACACGAATTATCATGAATTAATCCATCGGCAATTGCCTCAATTTCTTTCAGACGTTCATACTTGATGTTGACATCATAGTAATCGGTATTTGAATCAATACCGATTACTTTGATGTTCTTTACATCGTGAAAAAGACGCTTTACGAGGTTGCTACCTATAAAGCCAGCGGCACCTGTCACGAGGACAGTCTTGCCTTCTAAATTAATATTATAATTTACCATATTACTATCTTATTTTTATGTTGACTATTTTTTACAATATTAGGATTCACGCAGCGAGTGAGGGTATCGAACCCTAATCTTTAGTAAGATCTACCTTTACACTCGCTTGACCATTTATTAACACATAATTATATGTGCTCCTCTACTCCACGGAAATGAACATTAAGTTCATGGAGGTGCTCAAGAAGAACACCAAGAGGTGTGCCTTCCGTCATCTTTGCAAATGCATTGACATCCTTAGGAAAGCACTTGCCACCATAACCAAACTTACCATCTGGTCCAGGAACATAAGTGTGAGTATCGTTGATATAGCCTGAAAGAAGTATACCAGTATGTACCTTACGCCAATCAGCACCCATCTGCTCGCAATACTCACGACAAGCATTGAAGTAAGTTACCTTATAAGCACCGAATACATTGTGCATGTACTTGGTAAGCTCTGCCTCCAATGGAGTCATAACGGTGAACTTCTTGCCAACGAAAATCTTTGTAAGCAACTCATGTGCGCCAGTGAATACCATTGTCTGCTTTTTGAAGTCCTCGATGAAAGTACGCTCTGTCAAGAACTCAGGCATATAGCATACTTGGTGCTTGGTCTCACGAGAGAGCATTTCACTTGTACCCGGAAGAATTGTTGTTCTTACGAATACTGGCACATCAGGCAGATTAGAGATAAGCTCCTTCATAAGAGTCAAGTCCTGTGTACCATCATCTTCTGTAGGAACATGAATCTGCAAAAATGCGATGTCGATGTTGCTTAAGTCATCATTGTATCCCTTAGGAGGATCGCTGATGAAAAGTTTACACTCTGGATTGTTGTGCTCCAACCAATCCTTCAGGGCTCCACCTACGAAGCCACATCCGATAATTCCAACGTTAATCATCTTTACTAAAATTTTAAGAAATTATTTATATATGTTGTTATATGCCTTGCTACATAGTTTAAAAATTTGCAAGGTTCTTGTTTATTCAAAATATCCGTTTAGGGATATATGTATAGTGAACATTAATGACCATTAATTGAACATTAATTTAAGCCTTCGGCAATGTTGAATGTTGAGTTGTCGGCTGTGCCGATGTGGAGTTATGCACTGTGCGCAATGTTGAGTTTTGAATGTTGACATCCAACTTTGTTCTGACTTTACATTCCATTTTGTTTAGCCTTGTGAACATTAATGACCGTTAATTGAACATTAATTATTCGTTAATTATTCTTTTTCACTCGCTAATGTGGCAATATTCAAAATGGCTAACAATTAATACTCAATATGGAAGGTTTAAAGTCATCTTTGTACCTAATAAGTTGTTTTTTTTCTACAGTAATATCCATATCATGCATAAAAGAATCAAAATCTTCTAAAAACGAAGATGTATCATCATTTATCTTATTACTGTTTAGTAATTCTACTAACCGTTCATATTCTTTCATAGGAAAACTCTATTTTGAATAAATAAACTTATACTCTTCATTCTTACATACTCATCCATAGTGTTATAATAATCTCGGATTAAAGCACGCAAATCATCTTCTTTACTATAATCCTCAATCTTTAATTTTAAGTCAGATAATTCAGCTATTGAAATTCCCTTTCCATGTGATTTCCATTTATTATTGTCACTCAGTTCTTGAGCGATTTCAATAGCTCTCTGCTGTTTCTCTTCTATGGTGACACTTGTATCATCTTTATGATGAGTCCAATTCTTAAATTTGTATTTAACTAACCATTTCTTTAAAAGGTCTGTCGTTAAATCTCTGGCTTGTTCAAAACTACGTATTTCTCCCAAGTCTAAATCTTTCAACCAGATAAGTTCTGCTTTAGTTAATGTATTATTAGCTGCCTTTGCTATGAACTCATTTATCTTATCAAGATAGCCTAATGCTGCAACATACTTATTGTCTTTATTGGGCACTTGTGGGTCTATAGGTCCTAAGACAGATATGTAGTCCATAAGAATGCTATCGCCACTCATACAAAATATAGTACCTGCACTATATGCGTAATCAGGAACTATAAAATTAACCTCTTTATAATGGTATCGTAAGATATTAACATATCGCTCTACTATCTCTGCACTACCACCTAAAGTTGTAAGGATAATATACAGTTTATCTCTTTTGGTCGCATCTGCTTTTAAATCCTCTATAAGCTTTGCAAAAAGGTTTGCAGAAACTGGTGCAAGATTACCATAATACACAAGTACATCCGCATCTAAAAACTGCTCCAACGCTATCAATTTAGTCTGAAGCAATTGTTTTAAGGTTTCATCTATTGGTGACTTCATAATAATAACATTTATAGTTAGTGCTCAATTTAGGGCATACCCCTTTGTATAGGCACTTTTGCAAGTGCCTATATATTGAGATGTTGAAATTTTTACATGTTTATTAAGTATTACATACTTTTTCTCGCCATGGCTAAGTTCAAGCAAGCTTGCTTTGCTCATGACTTATCGAAAAAGTTCCAAATCTTCACTGCTGTACATAATTCAATGTTTTAAATTCAGCAGCGAAGATACTTCTTTCTTATTTAAGCCCTAATTTGAGTGCTTACAATAGCCAATGGAGGAAATATAACATGTTTGTTCATATCAGATTAAGTCTAAACAGTCGTCATCATTTACATCAATATCATTGACATCTGTTCCCATAACAACCTCAAACCTTTTGAAAAGAGAGAATGCTTCATTCAAATCCATATCCTTTTTAGGATAGAAACGGACAAACTTCTCTGCTGTCTTATCCCAACATAGGTAACTTATGCTCAAAGAAGGCATTTCTCTTTGACCACTTATCCACATAACGCATCCACGACATACATATCTTTCTGAATCATAAGCATGATACGTATCCTTTAGATATTTTTGAAGTGAATTCATGTAAAAATCAGAGACATCGGCAGCAGCCGTTCCTCTTAAATCATTATATTGAACTGATGCTATCATAACTATATGTTTATCTAAAAAGTTCTTTATTACTAAGTAAATTAGAATCAAAACGAAAATAACTCTGTATTGCAGATTTAAATTCTGGGGTTGGTTCAACTCTTACCTCTAATTCATCCATAGAAATTACATTTGGGAACTCCATCACGAGATCTTCAAAATCAATTTGTCGCAACTCGCAATAAATATCCTTAAGGCGCATATTAGAGCATAAACGGTTCGCTCTAACAGCTGTAATCTCTATTTCTGTATCTACCTCTGTTGAGATAGAATATATCAATTGTGAAGCCTTATTTTTTTTCATAGGTATTAATCGTCTTTTTCCATTGCATGATGATATGCATAATATCCCTCAATATCCATACCTTCACAATATTCAGTTTCAATAATTGACAAAAAGGTCTGGCGAGCCTTCTCTGAAGCAAGCATCAAGGTATCATCACACTCTACACTCTTTAGAAAATACTTCGTTCCATTTGTTTCTTCTTTTACATCAATTTCAAAAGAAGAATAATCTGATAAGTCTGAAACTGTATGATATAATGACCATACATCATTATAATCGCTTAAATCTATGCATGAAAGCCATGCAAAAAAATCAGTTGTTGTTGCCATAATTCTTATCGTTTAAATAGTTATCTGTAAGCATACAACCCCTATGTCAATACTGCTCAGCCCCAGTGTTTACTGGGGTTGAGAGATTTCCATCGAGTTGAATAAATTTGTTATTTTTTTGTTAACACCTAATGAAGCCAGTGCCATCTGATCATTGTCTGTTTTTCCACTTACGACCATGTCAAAGAAATCCTTGAGGCTGGCAGTATGGGCAGATACTAAATTCAGCAGCGAAGTTAATTCTTTCTAATTTAAGCCCTTATTTGAGTGCTTACTATCATTTGATGTGTATTTTATTGAACATTTCCTCGGTCAACCTACAATTATCAGAAAAGAACATCACCTCGGTACCTTTACCATTGTTGTTGGCACTATAGTTGAGCTCAAACTCGCGGTGCCATTTTTTTTACCATTAGTTTCCTCTTGTTGTTGGCACTATAGTTGAGCTCAAACTCCTGAGAGCGAAAATCTTTATACAAATCTTTTATGAATGCAGAATTGTCGTAGGACACGACCCAATGAAGGGCGTTGACCTTGGATATAACATCACATATCTGTGTATGGTCGGAGTCGTTGTAATAATTCATATATAAACCCTGACCTTTCTTATAATATGGAGGGTCTAAATATAATAAGGTGTCGGGGGGTGCTGTTTGGGCTATATCTGCCACTAAGTCAACTGCATCCTCATTATGCAACTCTATACGATCGGCATAAGTAGCAATGCGTCGAATACGAGATATGAGATTTTCCTTACGGTAACGGGCGTTTATCTTATAGTTGCCTGTCTGCTGATAGCCGCCTATCACTCCTGCCTTAAGTATTCCTGAGCGGTTTGTACGGTTTAGAAAGAATGAAGAGAAACCTAATGACAACAAGTCGACATCTTCCTTGTGATTCTGAATGTCACGCATAGTAGATAAACATCAGGCATATGTAATTGATTAGTATTTTAAGGTTAATTATCTGAACGGGAAAGTAATATAATATACTTGGCGATTTAATATAATATAAATGCCACTTTAATATA
>OIZF01000510.1_pt1 | contig 26808 bp, 29 predicted proteins | sample 1588471 | NCBI WGS metagenome assembly OIZF01 (sample SAMN03283279) | human gut metagenome | biome: human-associated habitat; material: feces | host: Homo sapiens | place: Peru | collected 2012
ACCTCCCCACGGGATGTACTTCATCTTGTCGTTGATGATGATTGGTGCGATGTTGTGCTCCTCCTTAAAGACTTCAGATGTCTTGGAGGTGAAGGCTGCGGAGGCGTGGGTGCCGGGGATGGTGACAACGGATGTTGGTGGAATAAATGAAAAATCGCTCATATCTTGCTTTTTTAGGGCAAAGATATGAGCGATTGGGAGGTGGGGAAAAGACAAGGCTAATTCTTAATTCCTTAGGAATTATATGCTTTTATATTAAAAGGCTAATCTTTAATGCGTGAAAATCAATCGTGGTTTATACGAAAAGTTCTAAAATAACGTTATTCCATTAAACCATCTGGGTTTAATATATGATTAACTAATAATTTTAGACAAAATGAAAAAGATAATATCACCTATTCTCTCAATCGCTCTTTTTACAACCCTCATTCTTCTATTTCTGATACACTTTCAGAGAGTAGACGCACAATCTATTTATAAATGCGATAATGAGAAACACATCTGTTACAAAAACTCTGATGGGAAAACAATAGTGAAGAGCAAGAAATACACAATAGCGTTTACAGACACTATCACGTCCATCGGTTTTGTAGGTAATAGAAAAGGTAAAATCATCGGTATAGACAACCATGGAAAGGAGTTGTTTGAGGTATATAAGATAGACAATGGTCCAGACTGCGTTAGTGATGGCTTGTTTAGAATTATTGGGGAAAATGGCAAAGTGGGGTTTGCCGACACTTGTGGCGTTATCGTAATACCACCTGTTTTTTCTTATGCCACTCCATTCCTTGATGGAGAAGCCAAGGTAACTTTTGAGGGCGAAGAACAAAAACAAGGAGAGTATCAATATTGGGAAAGCAATCAATGGTTTTTGATAACGAGTCCGAACTTGTTAGATCATAGAATGAACGAGATGGCTACATCTACTAAATTTGACACGCCAACATTGACAACGGAGGAAAAGCACAAAGTCAAGGAACTGGCTGCACAAGCCCCTGATAGCATAAAAACATGCTTCTCCTTTTTGCTTTACAAATGGAATTACGCAATAACCCATAATCGTGAAATGCTTTTGAGCTCAAATACATATTCGTATTCAAAGTTACCCGAGTTCCACTATTTGAAATCCATGGGGAAACAGATAATACCGCTTATCATGGAACAACTTATTGAGCCATCAAATTTTCATCTGTTGGTTCTTTATGAAGCTGTGCAAGAAGATAGCAGAAAGATTGTGAAAGACCACACCGGAGGCGAACAGAACAGAGCCATAATGAATGTGAAAAGATGGCTTGGCAGTAAGTAGGGATTCGCATTGAAAACTGTAGATATTTGTCTTAATCCAGCAGTTTCATTCGATTTTTATCTTCCAAATGTTTTCAGGTGTCTTCTCTGTTTGCAAAGGGACTTGCTCTATCGGATGTGCCGTTGCTTTCTTTCTCTTTTTGTTTTGTCTTGTTTGTTTTCTGAAACTTTTAAAGAGAAAGTTTCTTCCCATGCCATTGCCAAAAATCACATCCAATGGTTCGCCAGTATCTTTCCATATCCTGACCTTGGCAGCATAGTCAAATGCAAATCTGACAGCCGTGCTGTCATAAGTAAAAACCACTTCATAATACGCTTTCCCAAACTGTTTTCTTATTTTGCGATGATTGTCACCATAGTCGTCCTTTTGGAAAATCCGCATTTCAGATATTTCAGCACCTTTGAAAAACGGAACGTATGCAGGACCAAAGGTATTGGCGACACTCCTTGCGACAGTTATAAGTGCATTCTTTTGGCAGACATCAGCACAACTGCTTGAAGCCAATGGCTGGGCAGATAATGTCGTAACCATCAGAAAAGCGATTGGTATGAGGAAACGCTTTTTCATAATCACTTATTTGTTATGGCACATTATTCGTACAAACAGCGTTTCATTGTTTCGTAATTGTAAATTTCAATTTCTGGAGTCCTTTTTTGTATACATTGGCCAAGATGAGAAAATACTGCAGTTTCTCGCCTGAGTTCATCTTTTTTGTAATATACTCAAATTCGCTTTCCGGTATTACCTTCTTAAACAACGGGCCGCCGTCCTCATTGTACACCAACCTTATATCGTCTGTCAGCGGAGAAGTGACGTATGAGCAATACGCCTGATAAGGGATGCTATTGAATTTGACCCAGTTGTCATCGCCTTTATCCAAAACATTTTCTACGTATATCCTGCTATGTTCATAAGAAGGCTTTGGCCACCCATTGCCTTTATAGATATTTCCTTCGCCATCTACGATATAGTTGTCTTCTGTCTCGTATTTGTTGTACGGGCACAGCTCCTGATACTCAATGTCGCTTTCTGACTTTACACTATTGGTTGGAGTTTCCGTCTCTTTGACGAGTTTGTCTTGAACAATTTTGACGAGCAAATATTTGTGGCTATAGCCGTCAGCTGGCGGATTGGCAAGTGTAGTCATCTTTACCCGCAATTCATACTCATGCCCTTTTACATAAGTGAAACCCTCGATACGATATAGACCAAGATGTTCCCATTTACCATTTGGATTATCAAACTTTACAAGCATACATTCCTCTGGGGTAGAGTTAAATCCGTAACTTTCACCCGTTTCAGAAGAAACATATATTGTTATCTCCTTGACGGAATCTTTTTTCTCGTCATCATCGCTGCTGCAACTTGAAATAGCGAAAACTGCAAGTAGCAGGAATAAAAGGTTTAAAGTCTTTTTCATTTTACGTTTAATTTTACTACTTAACATAAACGGTAGATTTTGAATATATTGCATGAATTATTGCATTTTTTCATTTCTTGTCACATTTCAAAACCTGTGGAATCTATCTTCAAGCACTTTCATATTCTCAATGAGTTCAATGAAAGAAGGTTTCTCTCCGAAAATCATGGAAGAGCACATACTTTTATAGTCAGCCTCCCATGCGCTGCGTATATCCTCACGAGGAACGAGAACGATGCGACGACGGATGTCTGGGGTGTAGTCCATACCACTAATGCTTGTGAATATCTCGCGATGATGACGAATGGATTCCCATAGTTCATCATCCTTTATGGCAGCCAAAGCAAAGTCTTTGTCCATCATACGAGAGAGGTCATAAAGATGTCTTGACTTGCGGTCGGCAATGACACCACGTCCCTCTACGGAAAACAACTCGTGCAAGAGGAAAACCTTTTCAAGGAAAGTCTTGCTTGCAAGAGCCGTTGCCACCTTGCTATCGACAATTGTTGTCTGTATGGTAGGAAACACGCCCTCGACCATACTGTTGATATGTGTTTGCTCGTTTGGCTCCAGCAAAGACCTTGCTCCAATCTCCAACATCACTATTGGCGAAAGGTATTCAGACGGCTCAGCCCAAGCACTCTTATATCTCACGAAAATCTTTCTCGGTTCTGGATATGTGCTATCGCCCTCACCGTCTGGCTCAGACTCGATTTTGCAAAAGTCCTGCAAACCATATTTCTCGACAGCCTCCTGCAATGCCGGGCAAAACGTGTCTTTGACAAATAGCGAAGAAGCCTTGCGCAGTTTCTTTATCTGCTTCTTCGTCAAGTCGCCCTCGAACCCAAACAAAGAGCGGTCGACAGCCAAATCAATGTCTTCAGAGAAACGCTCAATAAGATGCCAGACCTTGCTCAAAGATGTGCCACCTTTGAAGATGAGTTTATCAGCAAAAGGCAAGTCGAAAACGATTTGCAGAATATTAGAAACCCACAAGTCCTTCTCTATAGCCTGTGGAGGCAACCCACATCGTGCAGATGCTTGTTGAAGCACACGTCGTTGGTCGTCAAATGAAAGTTCAAAGAATTTATTCATAAGCGTTTTGTACAATTTTTCTAATCCATACAGGCATCAGTTTCAAGTCGACAAGCACATCTTCTTTCTTCTCCTGTCTCAATAAGTAGTAAATATGATCCGTCTGTTTAGTAGTAACATTGACGTTCTTTATCGACTTTAGAGCAGAATTAACTAACATGGCAAGTCGGTTCGTAAAAGCCAAGTTGCGTGGAGCCGTATTCTTAAATGTGATAGATCTATTCCCTGACACTGATATTCTGCGCGACTTTCCATTTGTGAGGAAAACACTATTCAACGGAACCTGTGTAGAAAGTCCAAGAACATTCAGCGCATAGTCGCCAGTGGGGACAATTTTGGAATGAGAGCGTTCAGCCAAGGCTTCAGCAATTTGGATGTCAGTAGGATAAATCACCCCCAATCCCAAAGTTTCGTCAATTTCGGGATAACAGTAAATGCCCTGTGCCACACGAATAATTACCCCGCTTTTTGTAAGCCTAAGCAAAGTCTGTCGGATAGCATCAGAAGAGCCCAAATCAAGGAAGTCATCGGCAAAGAAAATCTTTCCCCTACCAAATCCCTTTATCCTGTTTTCAATTTTATGAGCTATACTTTCCATGTCTAACCTTAATTTTGTCACAAAATTAGCAACTTTTTGTGACAAAACAAAGAAAAGGCTTAGAAAAGTAGCAATGTTTAACTAAAAAATGCCCGATACATATTCTATAAAACCACAAATATACAATATCAGCCATGCAAACACAAATGTTGATTTTGTTACAAAAAAAAGATACTTCTTGTGACACACTACATATACACCTCAATTCCATTCACCTCAAATATACAAACATCACGAAGCTGCCGGATCTCGTTGGAGTCCAGCAGCTTCATTCGCCTTGTGCCTTTATAGAAATCATATTTGAGGGAGATGCAGCGGTGCCAGGACTGGATTTCACCGCTGCGAGTCCATAGACGGATGTCGATGGGTTCGGGACTGGAGAGTATTTTGCGGAGTGTGGTGATGTGGATGGATTGCATAGCGATGTGGATTAATCGAAGGTGCGGTAGAAAGGATCATCGAAGATGTTGTTGCCGTAGTCGATAGTGATTGGGAAATGATGGCTGCTGTACTTGTACTTGAACTTGATGCTGTTCGTGGCGTTGTCGGCATCGGAGATTTCACTGTTTATGTCAGTGACGGTGATGGGTGCCAAGGCACCACCTATCTCAACTATGTTGACATAGCGAGAAAGGAGGAGCTGGGAGAAGTGCTTGGCTTCCTCGAAGGTAAGCATCGAGGACTCCACGTCATACTCGTAGGCGGACTTGTCATCATAGAAGGTGGTGACACCGAGTGAGGTGGCCGTGGAACGGTCGAGGTCGAGCTTGCTCTTTGTGACGCAAGTGAGGTGTATGTATTCATCGCAGTTGAACTCATTGCGCACGAGCAGCGTGAGGTTCGGCGTGCGGTCAGTGACATAGAACGTCTTGGCAAGAAAGCCACGATGTATGGTAAACTGGAGCAGTCGGCACTTGCTGCCGATGCGGGTTTCTATAGCAATAGGACTTATAATGTTACGTATCAAGGTGGAGTTTTTGGTGTCCACCTTAGCATCCTCGATGCGAACCATGCGAGGTGTTGACTCGCCATCGAAGAGAGCCAGGCACTCAGTGTAGCCCTGCAGCGTGACATCAGGCAAGTAAAACGCTGAAAGAGCCTGAAACGAATTGCGTGGTATAGTGAACATCGAGCGTGTGGTGAGGAAGAACAACTGTACGAAGCTCATGGCATTTGTAGCGAGGCTCAGACGAGAGTAAATGAAATGGCGCTCTGGCGTGGTTGTCTCTTCAGTCTTTGTGTCTGCCGTGATGACGAAGTTGGCGAAGACACGCTGCTTATCCAGCATGTGTCCCTCGATGATGGAGCGAGCATCATAGAGCATGGCGATGTTGTTGTAAGGATAAAGCGTAGTTTCAAAGATAGTGTCAGGACCACATGCGATAGTGACATATACCGAAGCAGCATCAGTAGATATTTCTATCTCCGATGGGATGTTGCAAGTGAAGACGTAGTAAGGAGGAGTGTAATTGATTTTCAGCATGACCTTTTTGTTTTCAAAGATAACAGGCTTTGCCTGTATAAGAAAAGACCCAACCGCAGCGTTGCTCTGCACGGATCGAAGGACAAAGGGCTTTAGTATGGAGTGTAGGCAAGTGCGGACTTGTTACGATCTTGCAGCAGCGACAGAAGAAAGCCCGACTCCTTCGAGCCGGGCGGAAGTGGAATACTGCCTAAGCAGCCTTTTCAGCCTTTGGCTTGCGCCCTCTTTTCTTCTTAGGCTTTTCCTCTACTGGAGCTGGCTCCGGCTTCTGCACCTCCTGCACTGTGGGAACTGTGGCTCCCTTGGCTTTTGCAATCTCTTGCGAGAGGCGTGCGAGGCAATTATCAGAGATGTTCAATCCCAACCTCTTTTTGAGGAGGAAGGCGAGGCGCATAGCCTTGTATGCACTTGTGCAATACATCTTGTCTGAGCTGTTATCGCTTGTGTAAACGACCCATACATTGTTTGTGGACTTGCCGGAATTGGCTTTAGCTGCTAAAATGAAATTTGAAGTATTCATAACTTTCTTATTTTAAGAGTGAAACAATCTGATTAGTGAATGAGATAGACTTCGATATAGCTGATGTCTACAAAGCTGTCAGCTGCGAGTGCTTCTGCCTTGGCGCTTGCCTCAGAATGGCTGTCAGCCTCGATTTCATATTCGATATACTCGCCATCCTCTCCATTGATGACAACCTGATAGAGATTGCTTGACAATTCAACCTGTCTTGAACTTCTTTTACCGAAGTGATATTCTGAATTAAAAGTGGTGTGTACCATAATCTTTAAATTTTATTTGTTCGACTTAAAAGTGAAGCACCGAAGTGCTTTTGTAATTTTTACGTGCATACAAGGAGCAGCAAGGAGAAGGCATGCAAATGCAAGGGATAGCCAAGATTATTTCATCCTTCAGGGCTTGAAAGATTTTGGAATGAGGCAAACCTGCCCCAAAAACTTTTGAAAAAATCTTTGGCTAAGCGTGGAGCGCGACCCTTTCAGAATGCCGCTTGCGCTAACTTTGCAAAGGAAAAATCATAAGCATTACATTTGGTAAGTGCTTCACGTCGAACAAATAAAATGATTTGGTACAAAGAACACCACTTCAGAATATTACTCTGGAATAATAAAAGAAGAAGACTGGTGATATGAATTGTGCAATCTCTGTTGTCATCATAGGATGGGATGGCTACTTCTTCTATTATGAAATCGTGGCAGACAGATACCTATCTTTAAGGCAAGCAGAAAGGTGGATGTGCTTGTGGCTACAAAAATGAACATCAGCAGTATTGAAGTTCATTCACTAATGAGAGTGTGGAACGGATGAGAAAAGGCTTATGTGAATACTTGTCATTTTAGCTGCGAACAAAAAGCCAATTACTCCACAGACAATGACAGGGACGGTGGAACGAGCTACCAAGATAACAGCATAGGAAAGATGCACAAAGTGCAGGAAAGGCGGTGCGCCATGCCTTACTCCTTTGAAAATCGGGATTGGCTACCTTACGTTATTGATTCTCACGCCTGAGAGATTGCAAATGCTAAAGGTGCGGAGAGCGAAGCGAAGGAGGTGCTGAAGGCGGAGCATACCGCTGAAAAAAGAAAAGCCTTCATCCTGCGTTGGGCGCAAGACAAAGGCGTATAGGAAAGGGTGATTAGGCAGTGTTTCACTTCATTATTTTTACTGCTTTTTAGCTTTGAAATTCATAGAAGTTCTACCTTGGCTCATGGTACCACTCATCTCGGATCCATTAAGCGTGATATTCTTGTATGTTATGTATACTTCACCATCAACATAAGTTGTTAAAGTATTGCCTTTGAGTTTCCACGTTCCTGTTCCATTGCCAAGAGATCCCCAACCAATATAAGTACCATCACTTTTGAAATTAGCATAAGCACGCTGGCTTGCATAAAGAGGATTGGTCAAGTCTACCCATGTGCCATCTGAAGTTTGAACAGATGTGGTTACCCAAGTTCCAACGACATCAGAGGTTGAGAACTTTTCATCGTCGTCATCGCTACTACATGAAGCGAATGAGAATGCACAAATTGCTATCAAAGCAATCGTGAGAAATGAGAAAATTTTCTTCATAATGAATTTTTATTGTTAATAATTAGAATATTTTTATGCGTTAAATATTATTTTACGCAAAGGTACAAATTTTTATCACTACTCCCCCCGATTAACAATATTTAATACAATTATCTCACTCCACCAATAGCAATTGGATATAAATCGTGCTGTGGAAACTTCTCGCAGCCGATATAGAGCGTATCGAAGGCATCGGTGCCGTCGGTACGGTGTTCGAGAAGGTCTTCTTCGGACTCCGGCTGCTTCTCCATACTTTTGTTCTTGCGGAAGCCGTTGCGTCCTCGCTCCACTCCTGCGGACTGGATGGCGAGGATAAGGTCATCGTTGTTCTGGCGGTTGAAGTACGGCATCAGGCGTTGCTTCCCAGCAAAACCCTGGTTGATGAGAAGATACTTTTCATCGTGTCGCATCGGGTTGCCGAGGTACACGTCAATGACCTGCCATCCGTGGCGCTCGAACTCATGTACTACCACCCAATGGAAGTCCTGGTCATTCACGGCATAGTTAGAGCCGAGAGCGGTGGCATCGTAGTAGTAGATGACCGTCTTGTTTGGATGCGGAGCGTAATAGGTGCAGAAGTCGGCGACGAGCGCAGGGATTTTGCGCTCGAACTTTACATAGAACGATTTGAGGATGTTTAATCTATTGTTGCGTGGCTGACCGCACACAATCCAATTGATATTGGCATTGTAGTCCATGCCAATACAGAGAGGTTGCATAGGGTCGATGTCCGAGTCCGTGCGACAGTCGAGCGAGCTGTTAAGCGTAGAGAACTGGTTGTTGGCGTGGATGGTGTAAAGATCCTGCTGCGCCTCCTTGATGATGCGGTCGTAGCCGAGCGAGTCGAGGTAGTCAAAATCCGACGCATCATATTTGTGGTATTCCTGCATTGACGAGTAGAAGCCATCGTGCGAGATGCCAATCTTCTGACAGAGAATAGAAGTCTGGAACGTCTTTGGCGTGAGGTCGCGCTTCATCTGCCGGATGTACTCTTCACCGAGAAGCTGCAAGTTTTCGAGTGTGGAATACTCCTTATAGTAGACAGCCACCGAGCGCATCTTGTTAAGCGACTGGTCGAGCCATTTGAGGTAATTAGGCAGATAAGAAGGAATGGGCTTGCGCAGCTCTTTGAGTTGTGCAATGCGCTCCTTCGTCTGCCAAATCTTGTAGATTGTGCCCTTTATGGTGTCAATCAGTTCCGTGTCCATCTTCTCCTCGTAGTGCAGGAACCAAGAGCCTTTGGTGGTCTGTGGCATATCCGAAAGCACCATCATGGAGTGGTTAAAGCTATGGTGCCCGAAGTACGAGCGTATGCCACCGTTGGCAGGCAGAGTCTCGTCCTTCAGCTTGTTATAATCAATGAACTTCGCCTCGTCGATGAGCAGCCATGAGAGCGTAAGCGAGTTGGAAGAGCCCGGGCGGTCCTGACTGATTATGATAGCCACCGAGCCATTATAGAACGTGATTACATGCTCATAGTCAGCCGGTTCGGTGATTGGTTTCGCGAATGACTTTGGCGGTTTTCTGCCTACCACATAATGCACGCCATTGATATACCCCCAACGCTTCCACGCTGCAAGCAGACCAGGGAGCGTGTTCGTCAAGCCATGCTTGAACGTAGGTACGACGATGCCACCTGTAGATCCAGGCATACGCTGCATGTTGCGCAGCACGAAAGGCGAGGCGATAGAGTCCGTCTTGCCAGTGCGTCGTCCAGCCACGATGACCGTAGTCTTCGCGCCGATGTATTGAGTCAGGAGCTGAGGTTTGTTGAAGTACACACGCTTTGCGTGTTGCTTCGCCTCGATGTCCCATAGAGAAGTATCAACTTTGTTCGTCATTGTCTTCAGGCTTAAAGATGTCATCAAGCACAAGATCCGCTTGTTCGTATTCGATATTCTCCGTGTCCGGATGCGAAGAGGTAAGCTCCTGCGTGAGTTTTCGGATGCGGTCGTCGATGTTCGGAACCGGCGTGATGCCCACAACACGCGGGTCAGTAGTCGGGAAGAACGGCTGGACGACAATCATGTGGTACGGCACAGATTGCTCGTCCTCGATGTCAATGCGGTTGAACTTCGCATAAGAAGTGGCCGCTTTCTCCATTGTCTTCGTGTCCTTACGCTTCTTCGCCATCTGGTACGTCTCCATGATCATCTCATTATATCGCCAACGGTGGAAATCGCGCGTACACTCCGAGAGGTTCGGGAGCAGCGCCTTGACGATTTTCAAGTCAGCGTATGCCGTGACTTGCGACAGTCCATAGCGACTGCGCAACTCGTCGACAAACTGACGATCCTTCATGTCTGGGTTAGCGATTGACCATGTGACCATCTCCCTTAATCGAAGTAGATGTTCGATTTGGGGAACAGGATATTTACCTTCCAATTCCGATTGGGAGGTGTAAAGGTCCTGTTTGGCGATGTCGATAATGCTTAATTGTGACATGAAGAGAATTTTGAACTATTCATCATCCTCCATATCAAGGAGGTTGTTACGAGTGTTTTCAAGAGCGAGTGGAGAGCCGACGTAGGCGAGCTGCATCTCCTGATGCAATAGCTTGACACGTGAAGCTGCCTTGCCACGGTGGTAACGCTGCGAAACGGCTGTTGTGCGGTCTGCGATGTCACGGCGTAGTGTCTCAGGCGGTACGCCAAGAATGACAGCCATATCGCTTATTTTGAGGTAGATTGAAGCATACTGCTCAATCTGCGTGAGGGTTTCTTCTGAATAATCCATATTTTAATTGTTTGCACCAGCAGCGTTGATGCGCTGTTGGAAAAGGTCGGTTAGCGGAACGGAATGGTTCTTTATAAGATCCATTACGGACGCATGAAGAGTGGTGAAGATGTCGGGCGAGGTGGAGATGAACGTGGACTCATGGCGGTTGCCTCGCGTTAGGTTTTGCGAGGTGACGACACTAATCTGTTCACCGGATTCCGCTTGCACGAGAAGGATTTTGGAATGGTTGTCGGCAAGATAGGTACGCTTCATCGTCTGTGTGATGAACGCCCATAGCTTCAGTGTTTTGTTCGTAGCTTTATGGTCGAGCACAAGATTAAAGGCAGATATGTTGCCAGACTTCTCGATAAAGAAGAGTCGGCGCAGGAACTCCTCGGAGATGGAGAACGAAGTCTGCCAAATCTCCGCTTTGCCGACCTGTCCCAAAATCCACTCCAGAACATCCGCCACCTGAAGAGCATTGGAGAGATACGCCTGGTGTGGACATTCCGAGAGTGGCTTTAAGATGTCATCTATATTGATGTTGCGCTTCACTACTTCTTTGATTTAGACTTTGACTTCGGCTTGGAAGGAGCGGTATCCTCAGGCTGCTCAGCTAATTGGTCCGTTGGTGATGGACTAATTTCAGTTTCCTTTGTCTGCTCCTCTTCGCTTTCGTTGGTTTCGGTATTTGCTGCACTTTCTGCCTTTGTCACATAATGGTCATAAGTGTCCCAATTTGCGTGCAACTTTTTATCGAGATTTATAAACTCGTCGAGTAACGGCTTGCGTTCGGAAGCCGGTACTTGCTTAGTAGAGTCCGACAACAAGCGGAGGCGCAAATGGAGTTCACGCATACGGTGAGTGATATCAAGGTTCTCGACATAGAGAGCCTGGATTTCCTCAGGCAGCGAGTCGTGATCCGCACGCTTGCCTGCCTTAAAGTCCTTCGCTTCGTTGTGTTCCTTGAACTCTGTTCGACTTGCCACGATAGTATCTACTTGCTCCTGCATGATGTTCACCTCGTCGTGGGCTTCGACCTCACGGCGAGCTTTGAGGAAGGCCCGGAGCTTGCCTTCGATGAACTCAGCCTTGCCCTTAGGATTGATGCTGAGATTACGATACATTATGGTGTTGTTGGTGAGTTGGAGAAGGAGGATAGCACCCTCGTTCCAGTCACGCTCAGCAGATGGCGTGTCGAGCCATTGCTGGAGTTTGTCTGTGAGATTGTTCATAATGATTACAATTTAACTTCGTTGAATTGTGGCTGCACTCGGCATAGTTCAAGCAAGCTTGACTCTGCTCTCGTTTGCTCACAATTTATTATTAATACCAGTAAAGAACACACAATTCTTGTGATGTTCGGTAAGCACATTGCGCATTGCTTTCAGCGTAGAGCCAGTAGTAACGAAGTCGTCGAAAACGATGCAGTTAGGCTCTTTGGGGAGATTGTTCATAGTGAACACCGCCCCGATACGCTGCTTGGAATGACAGAAAGCAACATCCTCGTAGAACGGAATATTCAGCTGCTCAGCTATCAGCTCGCTGATACGAGTAGCAAAGTTCTTGACGAGATGGCGACGTTTGGGAGTGGTGACGATACACCACGCCCCCGCGTTCAGCTCCTCACCGAGGATGTCACGTATAAGTGGCGAGATGCTATCAGCAAAGAACGCCACCATACTGTCGTCGCCCTTTATATCCGTCAGCGTTCTGCCATACAGCGACTTCTGCCATAAAGAGATGAAGAACGTGTCCGCCCGTCGAGTAAGCCGGACGCGTCGGGTGAAGTCGCACCGCGCTTCGACCGACTTATCCCACGCCTTACGCTTCTCGATGGCGAAGATATCCTTCTGTTCATGCGTAGCATCCTTTGAGAACAGATCAAGCGGACCCGATAAGTCCGGCACGGAAATGTCATTCAAGAATTCCTGCATGTCTATCGGAGTCCGCTTGTCCATGGTCAACTTTGATTATAACTTTACTCGCCGTTACGCTGCGCAATCAATGTCGCCGTCCTCAGTGGTGATGGTGCCAGTATAGAACGGAGCCGGACACTCGTCCGATGCCTCCACGTTGATAGTGGTGCCAGTGGTGCCAGTGGCACCCTGACCGAGATCCTGTGTGACGGTGGTCTTGGTAGTCCACTTGTCACAACCCACGACACGGTGCTTACCCTTCATGTCCTCGACGATGAAGACGTTGTCGTTGTTATTGAGGTAAGCAGCTGCAGCCGATGCCGCTTCGCTTACCGACGGATGAACCGCCACGAGTTTGTTGAGCTGCGTCTGTGACGGCAGTTCACCCTGTGCCTCACTTGTGAGCTGCGACTTCTCAGGAAGGATGTCGATGTATTTCCATACAGCGTTTTCCTTCAGCGTGAAGGAGCCGTCGTAGACAGAAGAAGTGACACGTCCGACCTCGTTATGAGGAAGTTTTGGCCAAACAAGAATATCATTCTTGGATGTATAATACACACGGCGACGCACACCAGGAAGTTCCGGTGTGCCCATCGCCCATGCAAGAGATTTTTGTACGTCTGTATTAGATGCTGCCATAATTACTATTGTTAAGAGTTAGACTATAAGCCAGCCAGTTCAACGACCTTCAGGCGTCGCTTGTCGATAGACTCGAACTGTACACCGAAGAACATGGTGGCGATGTACGAGAGAAGGAACGCATCGAAACGCTCAACGTCAACAGATTCCACGTCGCCCATCTGGTCATATCCATAAAGCATATTGATCTTTGGTGAGATGTGGATATACTTCGAGTCCGTCTTGTTAGCAAGCGGACAGAAGATGAGTTTGCCGTTAGAACCCTCGACAGTAGGCTGATTGTATTGCGTGTTGTATGGAATACCGCTGTGTGTGAGAAGATAACCCTCGTTATACTTATCCACGAAGTCCTGCGAGCAGTACATGAAAAGAGTCTGCGAGCGCAAGCGTGGGTCGAGCGAGAAGAGGATTTCCTTAGCCACGTCAACAGCGTTGGCAGAGGTGATGGCATCCGTCAGTTTGAGGTAATTGCCGTTCTCCTTAGCGAGAGCACCGGAAGTAACCTCCTTCTTTGTGATGGTGTCGAAGCCATCGAAAAGATCCTGGGTGGTAGTACCGCTTGCGTTGCGCACACCGCTCCAGATAGCATCATTGAGCTTTTCGGAGAGCGACTTGGCGATAAGTCCAAGCACCTCGCGAGCCGTAGGCACAGACTTCTGTCCGTCGCCCTTAGTGGCACCAGTGCCGAGGAGCGTAGAGATAGCCGAGTTAGGCTCGAACTTCGCGACCACCGAACCGAAGAACGTTTCAAGCGTTCGGAAGTCCAGCTGCAAGTTCACGTCCTCCGAGCGAGTTGGCGAGTAAGGAGCGAACTGTGCCGAAGCGTTGAGCGTACCCACACTCTCCTTGTAGCGGATGCCAGGGCGACCGGTCATAAACTTAAGAGTCTCGTCGCAGCCGATAATCGGCAGACGAAGGAAGTCAGAACGCCACTTTCGAGCAGCATCCTTGTATTCTTGTAGGGTAAATTGTAGTTTTCCTGCCATAGTTGGAGTTTTGAATTATGATTTTTGAGTGTTGAATTATCAGCGATGCCGATTTGGAGTTATTCAATTTTGAATTATGATTAGTGAGGTATGGAGGCGAGGCTTATGGTAATGAGTCAAAGAGTGCCTGAGCCGAGTTGGTGGTGTCGTAGAACTTCTCGATGTCAGATTTTTCGGTGTTGGTGCCACCGTCCTTCTTGTCATCAACAATCGTGTTTGTAGTGTCAGCAGGGAGTTTTTTCAGTTTCTCCTCCAAATCGCTGTTAGCCTTAGTCAGACGGTCAACGTCAGCCGAGAGATTGGTGATTTCCTTGTACTTCGCTGTGATGTCCGCCTCGATAGAGTCGAGCTGTGCCGTGGTAAGCGTAACCTTGTCGTCGTTAGCTTCCAACGAGTCGCAAGCGAGAGTCTTGCAAATGTTAGAATAGGTCTTTTTCATTTTTTCTTCAGAAGATATGGTTGGAACAATTTTATTTGGTTTCTCTTGCGAGTGGAAAACAGAGGCACAAGCCTGCAGGAATCGTCTGAACGCCGTGATGTCCTCCGACTTCGTGTCGGTCAGCATCTTAGGAAGCGGTATGCCGTGAGCGGTAAAGTCCGCAGCAATAGCCTCCGTAAGAACTGGAGCCGACTCATCATCAAACTCCGTGAGTTCATCAACGAAGCCCCAAGCCAGTGCCTCCTGTGCCGTCAGCCATCCACCCATTTTCATGAGTTCCAGCAAGTCGGCAGATTTCTTCTTGCATCGTCCGGCATACATCTCTGCGACGTTGGCATCCAGCTTGTCAAGGTCAGACTTCTGTTTCTCCAGATTGTCGATGAGATTCTGCATATCCGTAGCGTTCAAACTGCCCCACTCGAAGAACGACTGTGAGCACTGGTGCACGAGATACATAGCCGAGTGGTCCATGGTGATGCGCTTTGCACCCATTGACGCGATGGTGGCGGCACTGGCGTTCATGCCCACAAAGTGGACGTGAACATTGCCGTGTCGCCTGAATGCAGATGATATTGAGAGAGCGGTGTTGAGCTGTCCGCCGAGAGAGTCGATGAGAACAGCAACCTCCTTGTCGGTGTTCTTGTTTAGGACGAAATCGACGTAGTCAGAATCGAAGTCCCAACCACCGACGTAGCCTTTAAGATGGAGATTGTATTTTGTCTTTGCCATGATTGTCAAAAATTGTTTGAGGGCAAAGATATATTATATAATAATGTTGGAGAAAGACAGAAAAATTGTATTTTTGCGATGTAAAACGATAAACTTATGGTGAGAGACATTGTAATCATATTGATAATTCTGATAGGCGGATATTTTTGTATTCGCAGATTTTATCATTTTGCATTATTTGCAATAGTATTTTTATTTGCACTATTTGGGCAATCACGCAGAAGTTATCGCAAACTGCGAATTATCTATTGGAAGAAGGTGGGGCGCAAAAACAGGACGAAGAAAAAGTAGCCTTTTCAAAAACTCAACCGATTTTGGCTGTATCTTTTGTAACATTGTAAACAAGAAACGAAAATGCTGATTATCAACATTTTAAGTTTTGGCGCAATGTTTCAACTGCATACAAAATGTTACAAAAAGGCATGAAAAAAGGCGCTCATCACGCCGTGCATGGCACAAGTGCCACTTTATTTGTATAAGATATGGTGTATTTCGTAGCAGCCGAATCACCATCCACCTTGCCAGTGGAGTCGTCTACCTTGATAACAGGATAAGGTTTGTCAGCCGTGCCGATAAGATACTGCTTTCCATCCACCGTCTGGATGACGAAAGCAAGATGCTCACGAGCTGGCAGCTGCGAAGTAGTAGAGAAAGAGAGTTTCACCTTTTCCAAAGTATCGTTATTGTCAAACTGCGTCTCCATTTCACAAACGGCATCACCGATATGTGGAATTAGGAAAGTGTCAGCGAACACTCCGACAGGAGCATCCGCCAACGCTTTCTGGGTGATGCTTGCCATGAGCGACGAGGCAAGCACGTAATATATATTGATGATTCCGGGAAGCCGTTGCATATTATTCTACTATTTCTTCAGTTTCAACCTTGTTATAGCTATCGTTTTTTATCGTGCTGTTTTTTCGCTTGCATTGGTTAGTAAGATAATTCTTACGCAAGCGTTGGTATATTTTCGCGATGGAGTCCCAGCAAGTGCCATCCTCCTTTATGCCCCGTTGCTCCATGTAGAGATAAATAAGGTCTTTCTGCTGTTTGCCGATCCTGCCGAAGTCGTGCAGGAACGTCCAGCAGTCTACATCAAACGAGTTCTTCACGTTCTCCAGCAGCGCACGTTTACCAGTGTCCGTGATATGATTGTAAATACGAGGGTCGCGAGTCTTGGAATACGGAATACAAATGGCGACTTCATCCTCACGTTGCCTTGTAGGGATAGCAGAAACAGGCGGTTTAACAACAGCGAGCTTTATAAGTTTAGACTCGATGCTGCCGTTTCTTAGACGCACTGGTTCCGTGCCACTGTGCCGATGTACGAACCACTGGCGCAGATAGGAAGGCATTTTGATATAGATGTGATAGTCGCTCATAAAACATATAAAATGATTACGAGCACAAAGATACTATAGTTTTGTGTAGGCTGTATGGAATGATGGAAACGTTTAAGATTTGTTATTTGGTAGGTAGGTAGATAAAAAAGTTGATTTTAGCTTGGGGGGGGGTAATGAAAAAGATGTATATTTGCAAAATAAAGTTGAACTTAAAAATGTACGAGTATGAAAAAATGGATTTTGATGTTACTTGCCCTTGTATTGTGTGGAGTGACACAAGCTCAGAATGCAGAAGTAACCTTGAACAACGGCACCTTTATTAAAGGTGACATTAAGAAGTTTTCCTTTAATGTAGACAATTACCATGAGTTCAGAATCAAAAAAACTGATGGTGAGAAGGCAGACTTCGCATCTACTGATGTAAAAGAGATAAAATACTATAACAAGAAGACTGGAGAATGGGAAAACTGGATTCCGATGGTTGCCCAGATGGGAATGAGCATGTCTTATAAGGAGAATCCGAAACTATACAAAAATCCGGTATTCCTTCAGCCAGTTTATGAGGGGAAAAACATTTCCGCCTATATTCACTATATAAACACAGCTACCCATGTGAAATCGGGAAGTATTTACAGAATGGCTATCATGTTTTATTACAAAGCCAAGAATGAGGACTTTGCAAGAACCTATTATTTGAAGGATAATAGCATTGCAGGAATTGGTCAAAAGACTGTGCTAAAAATGTATTTTAAAGGTTATCCTCAGATAAAGGAAATACTCAAAGGTCTAAGTATGAAAGAGATTCGTAAAGACCCTGCGATATTAATCAAGAAACTTGATGAAGCATTGAAATAAAACACTCCTTACTTCGAATAAATTTCGGTTACGCTATAAAAAGGTGGGCAGCCGGAGCGAGGCGATTGCCTCGTCCGGCTTCCACCTTTATCTGCGGAAGACGTAGCCATCCTCGAAGATGTAGTCCGAGATGAACAAATCCCTTGCAAACGCCTTGTAATCGAAGTAATATGAGAGATTGCCCATCATGCGCTCCAAATCATAGCACTCATTGACGATGTGTGTGGCGAAATCCTCTTCCGAATCATATTCGCCCTCATAACAATCTTCAAAATCCGAAATGCTGTCATCGCCAGTGGCGGAAACATAAGCCTTAAACGCTTTCTGTTTGTCATCATCCATTTGGATGAAAGCTATTATCTTGTCGAAAACTTCTTTATCCATACAGCTTTCTGAATACCATTCAGCAGGGAAGCACTGATAATCCTGAAACATAAACTCCGGATCCTCCTCATCAGCGTGAAGCTGCTTGCATACATCGATGAACTCCTCGTAAGAGTCAAACGTGCGGAGATCGAGCCAGGCACCGAAGAGTGAGCCTTCATTGTACTTCTTGTATGTACCACAGTAGATGGCAGGCTGATCCCAGAGATAATCAACGATATAGCTGCTGACACTCTCAAACTGCTCCTTCATACTCTTGTGAGCCGACTTAGGTGATGTTAAAACCATTTCTTGCATAACTTAGAAATTTAAATTGTTAGACTTTTAGATGCAGCCCTCGAAATGAGGACTTTTTACGCTGCCTTACCCAGCGCAAGAAGAAGACATTTAAGGCAAGAGATAGCCGAATATTTTTTCACCTTTGGCGGAACGAGAATTTGGATCAGGAGCTACCGCACCCAAAAATCTTGAAAAAATATTCGAGCTAAGGCTGCGCCGTGCCCTTGCAGAATGTCGCTTGCGCTAACTTTGCACGCGGAAAAATCCCATGAACGAAACCAGGGCTGCATGTCTGACAATTTGAATGTTATGCAGTAGAAATCCATCACCTATGTCCACAAGAGCGGAGCAATAAAAAAGAGTCAGCAATACCTCTTTCATTAGATTATCGTAGGGCAAAGCCTGACATATGGCACATACATCAAAGAAGAACAATGAGTGAAAGGCTCACAAGTGCCAGGCACGTTCTCTTTAAGCACGGTGACACTTACGATACCGCATGGAAAAAAGTAAGCAGTAGCAGAAGAGGAGAAGCCGGACTACAACTAAAAATAAGGATTTTCAGTACCTATTCCCCTTTGGTATTTAGAAAGCATAATGAAATGTTACAAGAAGTTATAAGAAATTGCAAGATGATAGCCTACCTAAATAAATGAAATACAGAAAGTTACATTAAGTTACAACAATTACAGCATTTCTCTTCTGAAAAATGAATGAGGGCAAAAAATGAGGATTTCACCATATATGTAGTCAATGACTACCACTTTATGCTTTTTGGAGCGTATGATAGGCTACCAATATGTATGTAGGTAGATTACAAATCGTGTGCAAGACCTCTGAAAAAAAACGGAGTACATCGCAGAGGATGGCCATGTCTTCCGCAAAATAAAAACCGCCGAGACGATACAATCGCCCCGGCAGTCCACCTGATTATGATACCTATTGAAAAGAAATATATTCGTAGTAAGCTACCGCTTTTAAGAGTAAAAAGCCTTTAGAAAGGCTCGTCGTTGTCGGACTGGTCAGGCGCAGTCCACAGACTGATGCCAAACGTCTCGCAAAGCAAGTCATAGTCAAAGCAGTAGGCACGTTGTGTCATAGTAAGTTTTGGAGGCGTGCTACCCATAGCAGCCCTGGTATGGTCGTACTGGATGATGCTCTTCTTGTACACGTCAAATCGCGCCACCTTTTCACCCAGGTAGGCACGGCTGTTCTGAAGATAGTATTTCAGCGCATCCGTAGGCAGCACCTTCTCGTTAGCCTGTCGTCCCTCCTTGCGGTAGAGATTGAAGATACGAGTCTTCTGTAGGAAGAGCACCGGTCGTTCAGACTGCCAAGTGGCATTGATGATATCCGTCTTGAACTTGCTGCAATAGCGGATAAAGAAGTCGCCACCCTCAATCAGCTCACCGTCGCTTGCAAGATACTGCACCACGTTCCAGAAGTTGCCCAGCTCGCCGTTAGTCTTGCACTCACCATTCTGCTTCTTTATCCCTTCGATGGTGACTTGCAGCATCTCATCGAAAGTCAGCGTAGGGATGATCTTTTGTAGCACCCGAAGCGCAGCCAACGGCACACACCAGTTGTTCATGATACGGTCCTCGCCCTTTTCGCTGCCGAGAGCGTTGCCGACGATATTCTGCGTATCATGGAACGCCGTAGACCACGCCTGTTCAAAGTGTTTGCGCTGTTTAAGGATTTCGAGCGTCAGGTGCGTCAGTCCCAGCGAGCGCATTTCGAGCAACACCTTATAATTCTGCTTCTCCTTGTCCGAGAACTCACTTCGAGGGAACTGCAGGAAGACGAGTCGGGTAAAGAGAGCGATATCCGATGTAGGCATCTCCTGACCAGAGAGGATGATGCCGGAATCAACGGCAGTCGTCTCCTTCTTCTTATCAAGATCCATATTCATGCGAGTGCGACCGGTGCCGTCCCACAGACCTTTCAGGAACTCAATCATCTTCGGGTCGATATCGTTCTTGTACTCGTCAATATGCGCCAGTGCGTTAGCCGACTGCGCCACCGTGTCGTTCAGAGCCGATGGTGTAGAGTTTTGGATATTCGGTGCCGTGTAGCTGATTGTGAACAGCGAAAGCAGCGTGTGGCCAAGCTCCGACTTGCCACTACCTTTCGGACCGAATAGATTGAGGATAGGGAACCAGTGGTTGGCAGAAGTAGAAGTCACCACGTCGCGGAAGAGCGTGGCGAGATAGAAACAGAAGCCCACACGTCCGTTGTCCCCATACACCTTGAACAGTTGCTCTGTAAACTCCTTCAGAGTAACCGAAGAAAGATTGAGATGCACAAACTGCTTCTCAAAAGTAAAGAGCTTCGGGTCGTTCTTGTATATGGACGAGCTGGATGGCAGATAGAAGTTGCCTTTTTCCTTCAGTCTTACTATGCCAAATTCATCAGCTGGGATGAAGTGGCAGTCGTGGAAAACCCCGTTGCCAAAAGCGTAGAAGCCGGCACGTTGCCATCCCATTTGAGTGATTTCCGTTGCCGTCTCCGTCTTCTCGTATAGATATGATTTGAGTTTCGTTAGTTCCTTCTCAGTACCCTTCCAAATGAAGTTGCCCAAGCCCTCGATTTTCTGCTTGAACTTAGCGAGAGCGATAAGATCCTCCTGCTTCAGTTCCAAAATTTCCTCATGTTTCATCGCATTCTTTATTTTATATAGACGTTTAGGATTTGTTGTATCTTTGATGTGGAACAGCGGAACCATTGTGAAGTTCGACCACTCGTAGACACTGCCTTTCTCCGTTATGGACATGTAGCAGCCGTGGTCGATATAAAAGCCGTATTTGTGGTTTAGGTCGTCCTCATCCTGCTCCTTATGTTTCTTGTCCTGCTCCTCACGCAGTTTCCGCTCCTTATCCACCGCCTGGAGCCACAACCGTCTGCCCTGGTAATACTTCGTGAGCTTGCCGATATACATGGACACGCCCGTCTCATCATCAATCAGTGACAGTAGATAAGCAATCTTCTTGATAGTCAGGCGCTGCTCCTCCGTGGTGTTCGTCTGCGGAAACAGTTTGTCCGCCATCCAAAGAATGAAGTCCGTCTCCTCGGTGGTGTTGAAGATATTGGTGTTTTTGAAGAACGTGTCTGGATCCTGCTTCTTGTTGTCGTCCGTGTCCGGGATTTCCTTGATGCTGACAGATAGACCATTTTCCATAGCCAGTGTTCCAGCCTCCATGACGACTTGTATGCCATGGCCATAGGGTTCTCCGTTCTTGGGTGGGTCAGCATCCGGAAGGAAACACACCTTGCTTGCTATGCGCTTGATAGTAGAGAAATGCGTTTCGTTCCACGCCGATCCGAGCGCAGCCACCGTGTTGTATATGCCGATAGACTGTAGACGCATACAATCCGGTGCCCCCTCGACGAGAAACATCTTATCCTGCTTCGCTGCCGTCTTCCAAGCATCCTCGATGCCGAAGAGTACCGTAGACTTGTGGAAGATGAGCGAGTCCGAGCTGTTGAGGTATTTGGGCTGCTGCTCATCCATGCAGCGAGCGGTGAAGCCAATTACATGCCCGAAGCGGTCATGTATCTGTATGACGATACGATTCTGGTAGAAGTCATAGCCACCACGATTGAGAAGTCCCAGCTCCTTCAAGAAGTCCGCCTTTACTGGAAGCTGCTGCAGGGCGTGCCCATCAGCTGGTGCATATCCAATCTCTTTGATAGTGCAGTATTCCTTTCCCCAACGGTTGTAGGCATACGCCTGTGCCTCCTTCGACTGAAGGAACTGCTTGCGGTAAAAGTCGGCGACCTGCTTGTTGGCAATCCACAACGCTTCCTTATGCAGTCGCTTCTGCTTTGCCTCCGCTGATTCCTGCTCCTGCTCAATCTCCACGTTAGCCCTTTGTGCCAACGTCTTGACGGCTTCAATGAACGTCTTGTTCTCCACCTTTTCTATAAAATGGATGGCATCGCCACCTTCGCCACAGCCGAAGCACTTGAATCTGCCGGTCTGTGGAGAAACATAGAAAGAAGGCGTCTTCTCGTTGTGGAACGGACAGCAGCCGACATGGCGCGTGCCACACTTCCGTAGGTGGACGTGTTCGCCGATGAGCGCCACGATGTCTGTGCGCTCCAAGATGGTGTCGATGGTTTCTTGTCGTATCATAATGTGGTGTTGAGTGGAAAATGCCCTATATCCACTATCTCCCGACATTGGATATAGGGACTTAACAGTTATATTGAGGATTATTCTACAATGCTCTTATAGCGTTTATGTATTCGCTTTTTAGAATGTACCATAAACGTCCCTTTTTATGAGCAGGGATTAGTTTACGCTCAATCCGTTTTCTTACTGCTTGTGTCGATATGCCGAGCTCTTTAGCCAGTGCAGCGACACTCATGACGGTCTCTTCCTGGTCAATGACAATCTTCTTCATGTCATCATCTGAAATCCTTGGGGATTTGGGTCTTCCAACTGTTCTCTTCTCCATTTTCTTTATTTGTTAGATAATCTTCTCTTGTTTCACAAATTATTGTCGCAACCTCTAAGTCGGAACAATAATGATAGTGTACGAACTTGCCTCTCTGCTTGCCTCTGCCTTGATTGTGACGTGAAGCAAGGCAGTTCAACGACTGCACCTTGTCGCAAGGGAGGTAGGCAGACTTCACCTCTCCGGGGTTGATGGCATTTATCCATTCAGTGATATTTGTTACTCTTTCAATTTTCATAGATAACTTATTTGTTGTTTTACAATAAGTCCTTCTGTAGTGTATTCCATGTCGGGTTAGACCTATATCAAAGTAAAGGTTAAAAGCGTGAAAACCATTGGTAATATCGCACTTTTTTCGTATCTTTGCATTGTTATATAGAGGATATTCTACGAATAGAACACCACCCGAATTTTGCAGTCTGCCTTAACACTTGTCGAACTTTCTTCGGCAAAATTATAAGGAAAAAGAAAGATTGATTTGCAAAATGTAAATTATTTGTACCTACATACCTACTATTTAACACTTTCTATGCGACATAATGATACTTGTCGATAGTAAAGCAATAAAAAGAGTTCTTTAAAATAATAGTTCAAAATCTAAACGTCTGTCTGCTTTCAGTATGTATGTAGGCACGTATGTAAGTAAAATGTGTGACACTTGTGTGACACTTTGAAAAAAACTACTTTGACGTTTGTTTTGTAGAAGATAAAAATTTCCTTCTAAAGCCCTGTAATAATGTGATTTACATAGGATTACAAAGGCGTTAGAATTTGGATTCCAAGCGGATCACTTGGATTCCAACGGAATCACACTTTGAACATTAGCTTCAAATTTTTGGGATAAGCGGTAATCTTCTGTTATACAGGTGATTACCGCTATTTTGTTTGTATCAAGTTACCATGATTAATAGATCCTAAATATGGATAATGCTATTATAATGTTGTACTATAGGTAACATATTAGAAAGAGAAAAACTTTTTTTGATAAAAATTTACTAATGTATTATCAAATCGTCTAAAATGTATTACCAAATACGTGTATTACGGAAACATTACATACATTTTATAATTTATATACATTATGGCAATTTTAAGATTTAATATTATTTATGACAGAAAACACGCTACAAAGAGCGGAAAGCAAGGTTATGTTGAAGTTCGTTTTTGTATGAATCGCCAACAGAAGTATTTTTCTACAGGCATTAAGGTGTTTGCAGACGAATGGGATTATCAGGAATGTAAGGTTATTCGCCATCCCGACAGAATGGAATTAAACCAACGTCTGACTGCAATCAGGGCCAAAGCTTATAAGATTGTAAACATAGCCTATGATGACGAGGATGGCTTTGACTTTAACCTACTTACTCGTATGTTCCGGGGTGAACCTGCCAAGAAAATAGATTTCCCTACCTATTGCGAGCAGCGTACAGCAGCACGTTGTGTCTCAGAAAGTACAAGGACTCGTTATCGTGTCTTTACTCGCTTCTTGCGCTCATGGGGTAAGATAATTTCTTTCTCAGACCTTACCGTAGCCAAGATTCGTGCCATGGATGAATACTTGCATACTCGCAAGATGGGATTGGCTACTATATACAACTACCACAAGTCTCTTAAACTTTTCATCAACGATGCAGTAATAGACAATCTTGTGCAAGACAATCCGTATCGTCGTCTTAGCTTCAAAATACCTCGCGGCGATAAACATTACGTCGATTGCCTCACCATTGAACAATTCGAGTCTATTCGTTCACTCGCCGTTACCAATCCCCACCTCGCTAAGGTACGCGACCTCTTTCTATTCCAATGTTACACCGGTTTGGCCTATTCCGACCTTATGGCATTTGATTTCTGCAAATGCAACCTTATAGACGGAAAGTTCTTCTATCACAACCGCCGTGTTAAGACCGATGTCGACTTTGTTCTCCAACTCCTTCCCCAGGTAGTGGAGATACTAAATAAGTACAACAACAAGCTGCCTCAGATTAGCAACCAGAAGTACAACGACTTTCTTAAGGTTATAGGCTCAATGGTAGGTGTTGATAACCTTCACAGCCATATGGGACGAGCTACAGCTGCCACCATGTTTCTCTCCAAGGGTATGCCTATCAATGTTGTCTCCAAAGTTCTCGGGCATACTAATCTTCGTCAGACTCAACGCTATGCACGCACTCTCAGCCGTGACGTTCGTTCTGCTTTTGATGCTCTAGAGGATAAAATCTAATATGATTGGGTAGTGGCTTTATAGTTGCTACCTTATTTTATTTCTTCTTTCACGTAGTCAACGGCACGGTTTATATAATCTACAAAAGGTTTGGTGGTTTTGAACAGTTCGGCCACACGCTGAGCAAGATTATCTTCAAGCAAGAAGTTGTCATCGGTTTTGACAGTCAAACGTATGTATTTTTATTATTCCGTTTCTACTCTTCATGTGTGCAAAGATAGTGTAAAACGAAGACAATACAAAATTCTTGTTTGTTTAGATGAAAGAAAGTACTTATCTTTGCAGTAGTTTTATGAAGACAAACAGCAATGGAGTAAACAATATGAACGAAAAATATCAGTTTCTTACCCATGCGCCAGTCCATCGAGTGATAGGCGCAATGGCTATTCCTACAATCATATCTATGTTGTTGACCAGTGTGTATAATCTGGTCGACACTTTTTTTGTTGGGCAGATAGACACGCAGTCGACGGCAGCCGTAGGTATAGTGTTCAGCGTGATGTTCTTCATACAGGCATTCTCTTTCTTTTTCGGCAATGGTTCGGGCAACTATATCTCCCGACAGCTTGGCGCTCAGAATACGGAGGATGCAGAGACGATGGCAAGTACGGGGCTCTTTTACACATTGGTGTTTTCCGTCGGGATAATGCTGACAGGCTTGCTTTTCCTTGAACCTATCAGCATTCTTCTGGGCAGTACACCCACCATTCTGCCTTATACATGTCAGTATCTGGGCATCAGTCTGCTGGGCACACCTTTTATCATGGGTACTTTCTGTATCAACAACCAGATGCGATTTCAGGGGATTCTGGTTTAGTACAAAGATTGGTACAGTATTTCTTTTGTTCTGGTCTGTGGTTCTAATCATCTTCAGCGAGGAGGCTGTAGCTTTGTTCCGTAACGACCCGGACGTGATAGCTATAGGTATTAAAGCGTTGCGTTACCAGATGATAGTATTCCCAGCATGTAGCTTTATGATGATGGCAAACATGATGATGCAGACGTGCAGAAAGACAATACGTGCCAACATACTTGCAGCTTCGCGTCAGGGTTTGTTTTTCATCCCTCTCATCATCATCCTTCCTCATTATTTCGGGTTGTTGGGAGTGGAGATTTGCCAGGCTGTGAGCGATCTTATCTCTCTTGTTGTGACCATTCCAATAGTGTGGACAGCGTTAAGGGAGATGAATATGGCATAGGCTTCACAATGCTGATTCCGTGTTTATAAACCAGTAGTGATCGGCACGTTTAGGCTGCTTGTTTGTTATGAGAATCATGTAAAAAGTAGGTCAACGATGTGTAGTAAAAACTGCATGATGAAGATGATTCGTGACCGTAAAACAAAAATGCGCCCGCACAATACGGACGCATTTCTGTTTTTATAAAATTACCACCAACAGCAGAACAGCAGTGATACTCCCTTCTTCAGCTTCTTTCGAGGCTTCCTGTTCTGTTTGTTCTAGGCGATGGCAGGAGAAAGCACTCCCATAGAAGATAGAACTCTATCTTTCCACCTTGAATATGGCGGCACTTATGCCAGAAGCTTTAATCACATCAGTCTTTTTTCCTGATTTATACACAACCTTTCCTGTGGAAAGAACAGAAACAGACTTACCACCTACGGAGCTGATATTGAGAGAGGCTGCCTTGACACCAGGATTCACGACAACAACATACTTCTCCTCACCCAAAGTACGCTCATATACCATCGGATATTCCTGCCCCTTCTGGTTCAGAAGCTTCCAATCACCCTCATTGTCAAGAGCCTTTGCAGAATGACGCAAAGCGGTCAACTTACGGGTATATGACAACAGAGAATTCTGATCTCCCTGCTGAGCCTCAACGGTC
>OIZF01000512.1_pt1 | contig 26777 bp, 25 predicted proteins | sample 1588471 | NCBI WGS metagenome assembly OIZF01 (sample SAMN03283279) | human gut metagenome | biome: human-associated habitat; material: feces | host: Homo sapiens | place: Peru | collected 2012
ATGTTATAGGTGTTGTAGGTAATGGTGGTTCATATGATATATTAATGGAAGCAGGGGCTCAAGATGCCAATCTTATCATTTGTGTAACTGCTTCTGATGAATTAAATATTTTAGCGGGATTAATGGCTAAAAAGATGGGAACAAGACATACAATTGCCCGTGTGAGAAATCCAGATTACTCATCACAACGTGATTTTATGAGAAATCAATTAGGTTTTTCAATGATTGTTAATCCAGAATTGGAAGCAGCAAGTGAAATACGTCGTGTATTATCTTTCCCTTCAGCTGTAAAAGTTGATACTTTTTCTAGAGGAAAAGTAGAACTTGCGGAATTCTTTGTAGAAGATCATAGTCGTTTAAATGGGGTTGAATTAAGTCAACTTCATAAAATTACAAAGACAAATATTCTTGTCTGTGCGGTCAGTCATAATGAAGATGTGATCATTCCTGATGGAAATTATGCAATCAAACCAGGTGATCATTTATATATTACAGGAACACATCGAGATCTTTCTCGCTTTTGCTTAGATATTGGCGTTATTACTACACGTATTAAAAATGTCATTATTGTTGGTGGTGGTAAAATTGCTTACTATTTATCGAAACAATTATCAACACAAGGAATTAAAGTTAAAATTATTGAAAAGGATAAAAATCGTTGTCAGGTTCTGGCAGAAAAATTGCCTTATGTCACAATTATCTATGGAGATGGTAGTGATGATGAATTATTAAATGAAGAAGATATTGAAAATACAGATGCTGTTTTAGCACTTACAGGTTTAGATGAAGAAAATATTGTTTTATCTTTATCCGCAAAAAGCCTTTATCATAAAAAGACCATTGCGAAGGTAACACGAATGAATTATGTAGGTCTTTCCGATGTCTTAAAAGTAGACAGTATCGTGGCACCAAAGAAAATAGTTGCTAGTCAAATTATTCGTTATGTGCGTGCTAAAATGAATAAGGATAATGATTCATCAGTTAAAACACTTTATAAAATTGTTGATGGTGAGGTTGAAGCCATTGAATTTAAAGTAACTGAACAATTTAAGTATTTACATAAAACACTTAATGAAATGAAAATCAAGGAACATGTTTTAGTAGCTGCAATTATTCGTGAAAATGAAGTCATTGTCCCAAAAGGAAATACTACAATGGAATTAAATGATTATGTCATTATTGTTTCTCGTGGAGAAATTATGAAATCACTCAATGATATATTAAGAGGTTAATTATGAATAGAAGAATGATTGTATTTGCGATAGGAAAACTTCTATCGATGACAGGATTTCTCCTTTTCATTCCTGTCATAATTTCGTTTATTTACCATGAAAACCAAGGACTTTATTTTGGAATTGTTGGTGCTATTTTACTTCTCTTAGGATTCTTGATTTCACGAAAAACACCAAAAAAGAAAAATATTTATGCTCGTGAGGGATTTGTCATCGTTGCTTTAAGTTGGATCCTTGTTTCTGCTTTTTCAGCAATACCTTATGTTTTATCAGGAGAAATTCCTCGTTATGTGGATGCTTTCTTTGAAATGGTTTCAGGATTTACGACAACGGGTTCATCCATTCTTACAAATATTGAGGGAATGAGCCATACAGGACTTTTTTGGCGAAGCTTTACACACTGGATTGGTGGAATGGGGATTTTAGTATTCGTCATTGCCTTTATTCCCATTGCTTCAGGAAGATCGATGCATATTTTAAAAGCAGAAGTTCCTGGTCCCGTTGTTGGAAAACTTGTTTCTAAAGTACGTGCGACAGCCCGTATTCTTTATGTTATTTATGCGGCCTTAACCGTAATTGAAATAGTCTTGTTACTATTTGGAGGAATGTCTTTATTTGATAGTATCCTCAATGCCTTTGGAACCGCTGGTACCGGTGGTTTTGCAATAAAAAATGCGAGTATTGCTGCTTATCATAGTGCATACTTTGATGTTGTCATTACTATTTTTATGATTCTTTTTGGAATCAACTTCAACTTATTCTATTTTATTTTAATAGGAAAAGTTAAAGATGCTTTACGAAGTGAAGAACTTCATTACTATTTAGGAATCATTGCATTATGTATTATTGTGATTGCATGCAATGTTTTACCGATGTATAAAAATGTTTTAGAAGCTTTACGTTATGCTGGCTTTACAGTTGCTTCAACCATTACCACAACAGGATTTGTCGTTGTTGATTATGGTAAATGGCCACTTTTATCACAAATGATTATCCTTGTTTTAACATTCGTTGGGGCAAGTTCAGGTTCTACCGGTGGAGGAATCAAGATTTCAAGAATTGTGATGTATTTTAAAAGTGCTCGTAAAGAACTAAGAAAAGCTCTTCATCCTCATAGTGTACAAATTGTAGAGTTTGAAAATCAACCAATTGATGGCAATGTGATTAGTTCTATTCAAGGATACTTAGTCATTTACTTAATTATCTTTGTGGTGTCATTGCTTATTTTATCTTGTTATAATATTGATTTTACAAGTGCTTTTTCAGCTGTAGCAACATGTTTAAATAACGTTGGTCCAGGAATGAATGTTGTGGGACCGGTTGGAAATTTCTCATCATTATCAGATATTTCAAAACTTGTTTTATCTTTTGATATGTTAGCTGGTCGATTGGAAATCTTCCCAATGTTATTGTTATTTGCACCATCATCTTGGCGAAAATAAATTATTTTGAAGTAATAAAAGATAACTTTTGTTACTTCTTTTTTTGGGATAGATGTTTATGATATTCGTTGTAATTTTTTTGAAAGAGTTTATAATTGTATACAACGATTGGAGGATGAAATATGTTAGTAGATGGACATATGCATTTAGAAAATGGTCCCCTTACCAAAGAATATGTAATGCAATTTATTAATGAAGCTTATAAACAAGGATTTGATCGTATTCAAATTCTTGATCATACACATCGCTTTAAAGAATTTGAAGTGATCTATCAAGGTGTTAAAGATGCCAGTGATTATCAAAAAGAATGGCTTGCAAATAAGAAAATGAAATTTAAAGATTCTCTTTCAAGTTATGTACGTTTAATTAATGAAGTAAAATCAGAAAAGATCCCTATTGAAGTATTGTTTGGGTTAGAAGTTTGTTATGTTCCTGAGTACAAAGATGAAATCGAAAGAATTTTAGAGCCTTATCAATTTGATTTTTTAGTAGGGGCTATTCATTCCATTGATGGCCTTTTATACGATATGCCTTGGTCTAAAGAAATACTATGGGATAAGTATAATGTTGATGATATTTATCGTCGTTATTATGAACTTATTTTTGATCTTGTAAAAAGTAATTTATTTACGCAATTAGCACACCCAGATACAATAAAAATGTTTGGCTATTACCCAAGTTATGATTTAAAACCAACATATCATGAACTTGCACAATTACTGGTAGAATACCATGTCAAAGGGGAATGCAATACAGGATGTTATTATCGTTATCATCATCCAGATAAGGGCTTATCTAAAGAACTTTTAGATATTTTTAAAGAGCATCATGTCGATATTATTACCGCGAGTGATGCCCATAAACCTGAGGATGTAGGTACTTGTATTAAAGATATTTATAAATTATGTCGATATGATTAGTTGTTCTTGATTGAATAACTTTTTTGCTTTATGATGTTCAAGAAAAAGAAAGGTGTTAAAAATGAAGATTACAGAATTACTCGATTTAAAATCAATTGATTTAAATCCACAAGTATCTAGTAAAGAAGAGGCTATTGATTATATGGTTGATTTATTAGATCAAAGTGGAAAGTTAAATAATAAAGAAGTTTACAAAGAAAGTGTTTTAAAAAGGGAAGCACAAAGTACCACAGGAATTGGTGATGGTGTTGCTATTCCTCATGGACAAAGTGAAGGAGTTCAAACTGCAGGGCTAGCAGCAATGGTTATTAAAGAAGGACTTGATTTTCAATCATTAGATGGAAAACCAACGTATCTATTCTTTATGATAGGTGCTCCTAAAGATTCAGGGGGTGCACATTTACAAGCATTAGCACAATTATCAACATTATTAATGGAAGAAGATTTTAGAAATTCTTTAATTAATGCATCTTCTAAAGAAGAATTTTTAAAACTTATTGATGAAAAAGAAAATAAAAAAGAAGAAGTGAAGGATGTTATTCATCCAGATGTTTTGGCAGTAACTGCTTGTCCAACAGGAATTGCCCATACATTTATGGCAGCAAAAGCTTTGCAGCAAGCTGGAGAAAAATTACATATTTCAATTAAAGTTGAAACAAATGGGCAAGAAGGGGTTAAAAATGAATTAACTCAAGATGATATTGATCATTGTAAATGTATTATTGTTGCGGCAGATAAGAAAGTAGAAATGCAACGTTTTGAAGGGAAAAAATTAATTCAAGTTCCTGTTCGTGATGGAATCTCTAAAGCAGAAGAACTTGTTGAAAAAGCAAGTAAAGAAGAAGCTGAAATTTATCATTATCAAGAAGGAAAGACAAAACAAGGAATTGTACGTACTTTCTATAAACATTTAATGAATGGAATTTCTCATGCTTTACCTTTTGCTGTAGCAAGTGGAGTCCTTTATGGAATTCTTTATTTATTACAAGATTATGTTTTAACATATCAAATCTTAACTCTTACAAGTTATGTTCAACAGCTTGCAACTATTATGATCGTTCCTGTTGTTTCTGCTTATATTGCCGATAGTATTGCTGATCGTCCAGGAATGGTTTCAGGATTCATAGGTGGTTTAATTGTTTGTCAAGGAATTTCTGCCTCAGCTATTTCAACGAATACAGTATCCTTACTTGCAAGTATTATTGCTGGATTCCTTGCTGGATATATTTCTTTAATTTTAAGTAAATTGATGTCTTATTTACCAAAATATTTAAAAGGAATTGAAGCTTCTCTTTTCCATCCAATTTTATCAACAGCACTTGTTGCTTTGATTATGGTTTATATTAATAGTTATCTTTATATAGGACATAGCTATATTATTCAATATGTTTCTTTGATTGAATCACAAATGATTACAAAAATCTTATTTGGTTTTGTTTTAGGAATGATGATGGCGATTGATAATGGTGGACCTATTAATAAAACAGCTTATGTATTTGGTATTGGTATGGTTGTAAGTTATGATTATTATCCAATGGCAGCTATTATGGCAGGAGGAATGATTCCACCATTTGTGATTGCTTTATCAGCAACAATTTCTAAAAAAAGATTTGTTTCAAGAAAAGAAGCTTTAATGAATTATATTAATGGAATTTCATTTATTTCAGAAGGAGCTATTCCATTTATTCAAAAGGAATCAAAAGTTATTTTACCAGCTTGTTGTTTAGCAGCTGGTCTTGCGGGTGCTTTATCAATGTATTTTGAATGTTCAATTGCTTCACCTCATGGAGGTCTCTTCCTTATTTGGATGGTGAATAATCCACTTTACTATTTAGCGACAATTGGTTTATCAACAGTTGTAGGAACCTTACTTTTATTCATTTTTACAAAATTAAAAAAATAATAATATAAATAGAAGAAACCTATCATGGTTTCTTTTTTTGATTCAAAGAGAAAATAAGACATGAAGAATAAATTTTCTTTTTTGTTTTTATAAGTTATTTTGAATAATTAATGAAAAATAGAGATAACTGTGTTATTATTTATGAGATTGTAGGGAGAAGTGTATAAGTAAAATCAATATTTTCCAAAGTGATTCATGTCACTTCATAACCAAGATTTTTAAGAATTTCAGTTTTACAGGATTCAATGTATTGTTCAAGTTCATTCATATACTAGGAAACTTCGTTCATTTTAAATTTTTGTTCGAGTTCAAGTTTGATATCCTGAATGGATTTAAGAATATCATCTTTATTTTTATAGGAGCTATGTCTAAATTTTTTTGTGCTTGAAAAGTTGACGGCGACTTATAAGAATTCAGGATAATCTACATATAGGTAGAATTACTCACTCCACCATGCTTTGTAGTATACCTAAGTATACTACATGAAGAAAAATGGTGAATGAATTGATATTACATGTTTGTATCTGGTTGAGCACAGCTCAAATACAGAAATGGGGGAAAATATGAAAAAAGAGACATTAGGGAAACTATTTTTATTAGCGGCAGCGCTTATATGGGGTAGTTCGTTTGTTGTTATGAAAAGTGCGGTTGATTTTATTACACCGTTTGTTTTATTATTTATACGTTTTACATTAAGTACGATATTTATGTCGTGTTTATTTTTTAAGAAAATAAAAATGATAAAAAAAGAAGATTTATTAGGTGGTTTTTGTGCAGGATTGGCTTTGTTTAGCGCTTTTTCAATTCAAACCTTTGGTCTTCGTTTAACAACACCCGGTAAAAATGCTTTTTTAACAGCTGTTTATTGTACAATTGTTCCATTATTGAGTTGGTTATTATTTAGAAAAAAACCAGAAAAATCACAAATTTATGCGGCTCTATTATGTTTTATAGGGGTTGGTTTTGTTTCACTAGATAGTTCATTAAATATGAATTTAGGTGACGTATATACTTTAATGGGTGGTTTTTTATATGCTGTACATATTATCGTTTGTGAAAAAGCGATGAAGAATACTTCACCAATTATTATTACTGTTTTACAATTTGCGTTTGCAGCTGTTTTTTCATTGGGTGCTTCATTATTATTTGAAGATCTTTCGTTGATTACTCAAATTAATTCAAGTATTTATATGCACATTCTTTATCTTGCGTTTTTTGCGACAACACTTTGTTATTTATTTCAAAATGTGGGTCAAAGTTGGGTCAATGAAAACATTGCAGCTTTATTATTGTCTTTAGAGTCTGTTTTCGGTGTTTTCTTTTCAATTTTATTAAAAAAGGAAACATTGACATTGCAAATAGTATTAGGATTTATTATTATCTTTTTGTCGGTATTTGTATCAGAAACAAAGTTATCTTTTTTACATAAGGGGGAGGAAAAATGATTAAAAAATTAATTACGTTAGGGTTATCGCTATTTACTTTTATAGCAACAATAACACCAATTTATGCAGTTGATAATTCAGCTTCAGTTGATATTTCAGGGGAGTATGGGATTGTTATTGATCAAGATAATGGTCAGATACTTTACGATAAAAAAGCAAAAGAAAAAATGTATCCAGCGAGTATTACAAAAATTTTAACATGTATTGTCGCTTTAGAAATGGTTGATGATTTAGATAAACAAGTGACTATTACTGATAGTGATGTTGAAACTGTATGGGAAACAGGCGCGTCAGCTGCAAACTTTACTCCTGGCGAAGTGGTGACATATCGTGATGTTTTTATGGGGGCAATGCTTCCTTCAGGAGCTGATGCGTGTCGTGCTCTTGCTAATAATACATGCGGTTCTCAAGAAAAATTTGTTGATAAAATGAATGACTTAGTTAAAAAATTAGGATTAAAAGATTCTCATTTTGTAAATACAACTGGAATTCATGATCCTAACCATTATACAACAGCTTATGATATGGCAAAAATTACACAATATGCTTTACAAAATGAAAAATTTGTAGAAATCTTTACAAGATATCAATACAACGCAAGTAATGGATTACATCAATGGGTTAAAAAAGTATTATATACATGTAAAAGAGATCATATGAATGTTTCAATGATAGAAGGATGTAAAAGTGGTTATACAAGCGATGCACAACACACTTTATCAAGTATGATTAACGTTAATAATCATCATTATATTTGTGTTGTGGGATATTCTAAAAATAAAGATGGGTATAATCATTGCACAGTTAATGATACAATTACTTTAGGAAATTATGTAGGTTCGCATTATAAAGAAGTAAATTTATTGCAAAGTGGAAACGAAGTTACAAAAGCATCTGTAAGTGATGGGGAAAAAAATAAGGTAGCAATCAAAATTGATCAAGATATTAATGTCGTATTACCTAATGATTACAATGAAAAAGACATAGAATACAAACAAAAAGTTAAAACATTTACAGCACCAGTAAAAAAAGATCAAAATGCAGGGAAATTAGATGTTTATTATAAAGAAAACAAATTAGGTAGTTATACGCTTTCTACAGTAAATAATGTTGCAGAAAGTGAATCAGTGATTATGTTTAGAAAAATTAAAAATATAGTAGTTCCTTGTGTAATCACTCTATTTATTTGTATTGTTGTTTTACTTATTGTTAGACAATTTATTATTAAGAGAAGAAGACGTCGCCGTCGTAGAAGATAAATCATAAAAGGGAGATTTACTGTTGTAAATCTCTTTTTATAATAAAAAAAGAAGTCATTATTTATAATTCTTCTTTTTCATAGTTTGTTCTTTAATTAACATTTCTCTTTTTTGTCTATTACTTTTTTCAACAAGTTTTAAAACTTGTTTACGATATTCTGGTAGTAATGTATTTAAATCAATATTGTCTGGTTGACCATATAACTTTTTATATTCCTCATCACTTAAGTGGCTTTTAAAAATAATTGTAATTGATGGAATATTTAAGACATCAGCAACTTTTTCTAAAGTATTGAAGCACTTTTTAAAAGAAATACCTCTAAAAAATTCGCTCAATGTGGATTGAGCAATGCCAGTTCTTTCGGAAACAATCTTCGCATTTAAAGACATTTCTTTCATACGTTTTGCCATCATTTTACCGATTTCGTCAATTTTTACAATCATTGCATCACCACCACAATTAGATATTACCATTTTGTAATACGCTTACCCGTATTATAAAGTCCGTTTGGTTATTCGTGTCAAAAATTACGAAAAAGCGTATTTTCAAGTTCGTTCAGTAATGTTAAAATACGTGTACCTGAATTTAATAAACCACCCAGTAGATAAAATAGTCCTTTTAGTTAAATGGTATTTTTTAATACGTAAAGTTTTATTATGATGATATAAATAATAGGATAAAGGGGTGAATATTATGAAATACAGAATTTTAAATTCTATGGTTAAGGTTCTAACTTTAGTTGCTTTTGTATGTGCAGCTTCGCCATCACATCACAATTGTTATGAACCAGAAAAACCAGCATCATTAAGATAGTAGGAGTGAGAGTAATATGAAATGTTTAATCATTGATGATGACAAATCTTGTATAGATATTTTAGAAACAAAATTAAGAGATCATTTTGGAAATGTGGAATTGGATATTTTTCAAAATCCACCACATATTGATGAATTACAAACTGATTATGATTTGTTTTTCATAGATGTGTTGTTAGGTAAAGAAAGTGGTATAGAATATGCCAATAGTATTAAAGACTATTATCCACATATGACACTTGTCTTCCTTTCATATCAAGATAATCTTATTTTTGAAACACAAAAGATTAGTCCAATTTGTTTTATTAGAAAAAGTAATTTTGATGAAGATTTTCAAATGTTTTGTATTGTTTATGAAAATAAACAACGAGAAAATATAAAAATCATATTCAAATTACATCAAATAGAAAATAAAACCGGTGAAACATCAATAACATTACGTGCAAACGATATTGTTTATGTAGAATGTTACTCACATGAACTCATTATACACACTCATAAAAATGAGTATATTGTGAAAATGACCTTAAAAGAATTCTTGAAACAAGTAAAAACATTAAATTCTTTTATACAAGTACATCGTGCTTATGTGATTAATATGAAATATATTTATCTAAAAGGTAAAACAGCGGTTCAAATGTTTAATGATGATTCTAAAAATTCAGTACCAATAAGCAGAAGATATAAAAGAAATTTAGATAGAGCTTATGGAGAATTTTTATTATCATGAGTTATATCATTAATCTTTTAGAAGCACTTATTGTAAGTTACGGACTCGTTGAACTATGCAATATTAATAAGAAGAATGCATTCTTTGTTTTGAATACTGCTATAACATTTTTGGTAGAAAATTTCTTTGATTATATAGATCAAAATTTTATATTTTTGTCATTAGCGTGTATTGTAATATGGTGCGGGATAACGAGTATTTTTATTAAGAGATATTTTATATATAATTTGTTTATGTCTATTCTGATGAATTTGATTTGTGGATTGTGTGCGGTTATACCTGTTCTATTCATTTATAAATATAATGTTATAATTGCGAGTTTTTTGGCTAAATTTATTCAATTTATAATGACTTATTTGTTTATAAAATTTAAAAAAAGATATAGTTATTTTGAGGATAAATATTGGATTACGATTATTATCATTTTAGCTTTAGGGGAAATGATAATTGGATTTCAAGATGAGTATATTACAGCTGGTATATATACAGTAAATAATGTGCTTACAAATATCTTTATAATTATCATCATGGGTATTTCTCTTTATTTCTTTCAGTTGATAGAAGAATCAAATTTAGAAAAGGAAAGAATTACAAAATTGTATGAAAAACAAAAATATCAAGATTTAACATATACATTCATGAAATCTGCTAAAGATGAGTTAGATAGATTTGAACATCGGATGATTTATAAGATTCGTAATGTTAAATTAAAAATAGAAAAGCATGATTATGATGAAGCAATTGAACTAATTGATAATTATCGTGATGAAATACATCGTATTAATCGTACAGTTTATACAGGAAATGGTGTCTTTGATACATCAATGATGTTAAAGCTTAAAGAATTAGAATATGATGTAACACCTTGCTTTACAATTTCTAGTCGTGAGTTTTATAACAATGTTCAATTTATGAATTTAGTTTTAGAATTATTAGATGCAATTCATGTTAAATCATTAAGTTTGATTATTAAAGAAGAGAAAAATATTTGTATTGTTCAATGTGTAGGCAAAGATTTGAGTTTATGTTTTGATGAAATAAAACACATTTTTGATAAGAAAATGGATTTTGTGTATAAGTATCAAATGCAAGAGAATAACAATATTGACTTATTTACATTGAAAATAAGGATGGAAGACGAATGAAGTATTTTACACGATATTTAGCGAAAACATTAAATCTTGATCAAGAACAAGAAGATGTTATTTATTATGGCTTGTTTGTTGTTGTCACAAATATTTTTAGTTCTTTAACGGTATTGTTTATAGGTTTTTGTCTAAATCAATTATTTTATACATTTCTTCTACAAATGTTTTATGCACCATTAAGATTATATGTGGGAGGATATCATAGTAAAACACCACAAAGTTGTTTTATAACATATAATGCAATTTATTTTGTATTTATTGTGATTATGTCTCATCTTTCTAATTCATTAGTGATGGATTTAGTAACATTTGGATTATTATTTATAATTCTAATTGATCTTTATCTTCATGATGATTCTAAGAAAAGAATGATGAAATTAATTCTTGTTTTAATCCATCTGATATTAATTATTTTGACATCTTCACTATCATTACATTATATCTTTGTATTATCAATTGATATCAATATTTTATTCTATGGCATGAAATATTTGTTTTCTCATACTAAAAATGAATAAAGCACTCGAAAGAGTGCTTTATTTAATAATAGGAATATTTTTAAATTCTTGTTCAAGAATAGAAGCATCTTGTAAAGCAAGAAATTTAGAAGTTTTGATTTCTAAATCAAGAGCAGGATGTTTATAAGTGGATAGATTTGTAATGATCTTGTAGTCACATGTTTTTTTTATTTGATGAAGGTATGCTTGACCTTTTTGATTCATTTTTAAGATATGAAGATAATCGACACTAAGCGCATTTTGAATTTCTTGCTTTGTATTATTTAATAAAATATGTAAAAGCATTCTTTGAATTCTTGTTTTTGTATATCTTTTACTTGTAAGAGTACTTACAAGTTCATCGTAATAATTTACTTGATAGATTACTTTCTTTAAAAGATTTTCAATTCCTTCATCAACAAGATGAAGATTTTTTAATGAATTTTCATCCTGAATGATTATTTGATATTTTAAATAACTAAAGAAATCACTTTGTTTATAAAGCTGTGTATAATAAGACATATCAAATAAGTATTCATGAACATCTTCATGATTAAAAAGTGCTTTTCTTAAAGCAGTTGCAGAAGCAACTTTATTAAGAGTTGTTTCATGATAATCATTTGATCTTTCAATACAATGAAGATTTATTGGATAATGATTAAAAATCACTTCTTTGACATAACCTAATCCTAAAAGGTCATTAGGCGTAGCAATGCTTTTTCCAAGTAATTGACTTAATGATTGATTACAGGCATCAGGATAACGTAAACCTTGATTCATTGCATCTCTTACATATTGATTATACGTATCAGGCTGTTTTTCAATAGCATAGGCAATTTCTTTAAAGGTTTCAATAGTGCCACATTCACTGCCAAAAACAAGATCGGTAACACCTATATGATAAAGCAAATCAATGGCTCCTTTACAAAAATAATCAGCACTTTGACTTACATAAACAAAAGGAAGTTCAATAACAAGATCAACACCATATTTAATAGCAAGTTCACTTCGTTTAAATTTATCAATAATTGCTACTTCGCCCCGTTGAACATAGTTTCCTGACATGATTGCAATCGTTAAATCAGGTTGAACGATTTCTTTTGCTTTTTCTAAATGATAAAGATGACCGGTATGGAAAGGGTTATATTCTACGACAATTCCTAATATTTTCATAAGTGATAGTCCTTTTGTTTAATGGTTTTAATAACTTTAAAGAAAGTTGAAACGATAAGGATAGCTGTAGCTAGTGCTAAAGCCGTTCCTACTGTTTGAAAAAGTGAATCAATAAATAGTTTTTGATCATAAGAAATCAAATAAAGCATCGTTTGATAAATTCCGTTACCGGGTACGATAGGGAAACAACCAACGACAATAAAGATGGTTGCCGGTACTTTACATATTCTTGCCATGATTTCACTAAATAAAGCAACAATAATCATCGCACATAAACTTGACATGATATTACTTAAATAAGGAATGACAAGTAAATAGACGATCCAACCAAGCGTTCCTCCCAAGGAAGCAATAAGGACATAATCAAGGCGACGATGAATACGAAAGACAAAAGAAAAGCCAAGACATCCTAAAAAAGCGCCTAAACATTGTATAACTTGTTCCATTAAATCATTCCTTTCATTAAAATTCTCATAAGACCTACACCTAAAGCAATTGCCGTTGCAATAAAGAAAGCCTCGACAAGGCGTGCTTGACCAGAAACATAATTGCCATCAATAATATCTCTTAAACTGTTTGTAATCGCAATTCCTGGTGTTAAAATCATTAAACATCCAATAATAGTTGCATCTAAATTGTTAATCATTTTAAAATGATAAAATATAATAGACAAAGCCGTTAAAAACATACTTGTAAGTGTCGTACGCATAAGGGCATTGATTTTTAAGCTTTCATTGATCCAGATAAAGAAATACATTAAAAAGCCAATAATGGCAGCAATGACTCCTTCTTTTAAACCACCCCCAAAGAATAAAGCAAATCCTCCAGCTCCTAAACCATAGCCAAGAAAAACAAGAGGCATAATGGGATTTAAATGATTGATTTCATTAATTTGTTGTTCAATAAATTCATTATTTGGTTTTTCTAAACAAATTTTTCTTACAAGATCATTTAAAGCACAAACAGCATCAAGGTTTGTACGATTTTGCAGGGTTCTTTTTGTATAAGAAGCACTTGTATTATCTTTAAAAGTCACACTAATAGTAAAGTAAGTAGGGAGAGCAAATACTCCAATATCTTTAAAACCATAGCTTTGACACATTCTTTCTAAACTTTCTTCAACACGGTAAATTTCAGCACCATTTTTTAAAAGAAGGCGACCAATTTCCGCAATATTTTTTAATAATAATTGTTCATTCATTTCTTTATTTCACCAAATGTTAGTATAACAAGGTTTTAAGACTTAGAAAAGAAAAAAGAGACGTTAAAATGAGTTTTTTTATTTATAAAAACAGATTGCAAAGTATGAATTTTTAGGTATAATAGCTTTGATAAAGTAGGTGAGAAAAATGGAAAGATTACAAAAATATATTGCTTCAAGTGGATATACTTCAAGAAGAAAAGCAGAAGATTTAATTAGAGAAGGAAGAGTTTCAGTTAATGGTCAAGTTGTTACTGAACTTGGAACAAAAGTTAAATCTGGAGATGTTGTTTTAGTAGATGGTGAGGCAATCGTTGGTGAAAATAAAGTTTATTATCTTTTTTATAAACCACAGGGTTGTGTTTGTACATTAGATGATGAATTTGGTAGAGATAAAGTTGTTGATTATTTTGAAGATGTAGAAGAAAGAATTTATCCAGTAGGACGTTTGGACTTTGATACAACGGGAGCTTTAATTATGTCTAATGATGGTGATTTTGCGAATATGATCATGCATCCAAGAAGTCACTTAGAAAAAATCTATGAAGTGACAATTAAAGGATTAATTAAAGGGGAAGATCTTCATCATTTAGAAAAAGGGGTTTATTTAGAAGGTAAAAAGACAATGCCTTGTAAAATTAAAGTAACTTATAAAGATATAGAACATAAAACAACCGTTTTAAAAATAAAACTTTATGAAGGTAAAAATAGACAAGTTAAAAAGATGTTTGAAAGTGTTGGACATCCTGTTAAAAGATTACACCGTATTTCTGTAGGATGTGTCAATTTAAAAGGATTACGTCCTGGTGAATATCGTCGTTTAAAACCACAAGAAGTCAAAGATTTAAAAAAATTAGTTGGTAAATAAATTTCGACATCTTTTTTCAATCAAGATGCTTATACTAATTCTTGGTGATAGAAATGAGAGTACAAATTATTGATGAAAAACAATTAGAAATCTGTAGTATATGTAAAGCAACTGGTAAATGGGTCGAACCTGTTTGTGTAAATGGCATAGAAGGACTCTATTGTCTAAAATGTGATACCCTTACATTAAATGAACATCTTCCTTCAAAGCTGGTTTATTTAGCTTTTAAAAAGAAATGTTTAGAAATTAAAGAAAAAAAGAGCAACCAGTTGACAATGTAAAATATTAGGGTAGAATAAAAACGTAAATAAAAAAGCAATGATTTAGGATATGTTTTATAGATGATTTGATTTAGAGAAAAGGTGGTTGGTGAAAACCTTGAGAATGTTTATAAAATACTCCCTAATAGCTACACTTGAAAAAGATTGTCGTTAACTGCGTTAAAGTTTTGAGGCTGAAAAGCAAATTAAGGTGGTACCACGAAACTCTCGTCCTTTGGATGAGAGTTTTTTATGTAAAGGAGAAGAAAAATGGTAGATTTTAAAGAAAATGAACAATTAAACACATTAAATCACTCTTGTGCTCATGTTATGGCACAAGCAATTAAACATCTTTATCCTCAAGCTAAATTCTGGGTAGGTCCTGTTGTTAGTGAAGGATTCTATTATGATGTGGATTTAGGAGATGAAGTTGTTAGTGATGAGGCAATCGCTAAAATTGAAAAAGAAATGAAAAAAATCTGTAAAGATGGTAAAAGAATTGTTCGTCGTGAAATTTCTAAAGAAGAAGCATTAGAAATGTTTAAAGATGATGAATATAAATTAGATTTAATTTCTAATTTAGAAGATGGAACAATTACTTGTTATAGCCAAGGAGATTTTACTGATTTATGTAGAGGTCCTCATGTTGAAACAGTTAAAATGTGTAAAAACTTTAAATTAATCAAACATTCTGGTGCTTATTGGAAAGGTGATAAAAACAATAAAGTTTTACAACGTATTTATGGTGTATGCTTCCCAACTGCTGAAGAATTAGAAGAACACTTAAATTTATTAGAAGAAGCAAAAGAAAGAGATCATCGTAAAATTGGTAAAGAAATGGAAATCTTCATGGTGGATGATTTAATTGGTCGAGGTCTTCCAATGTATTTACCAAAAGGATATGCTATCTGGCAAAAACTTGAAAGATACATCAAACAAAAAGAAAAGAAATTAGGTTACTTACATGTTTTAACTCCTGCTGTAGGAACAGTTAATCTTTATAAAACATCAGGACACTGGGATCATTATAAAGAAAATATGTTCCCACAAATGGAAATGGATGGAGAATCATTTGTTTTACGTCCAATGAACTGTCCTCATCATATGATGATTTATGCAAATAAATTACATTCTTATAAAAACTTACCAATTCGTATTGGTGAAATTGCTCATGACTTTAGATATGAAGCTTCAGGAGCTGTTAAAGGAATTGAAAGAGGAAGACATTTCTGTCAAAATGATGCACATTTATTTGTAACACCAGAACAAATTAAATCAGAATTTAAAGGAGTTATTGATTTAATCTTAGATGTTTATAAAGATTTCAATATTACAGATTATCGTTGTGTATTATCACTTAGAGATCCAGAAGATAAAGAAAAATATCATGATGATGATGAAATGTGGAATAAAGCAGAAAATGAATTACGTGAAGTAATGAATGAACTTGGTATTGAATATACTGAAGAAATTGGTGAAGCTGCTTTCTATGGTCCTAAATTAGACGTTAATGTTAAACCAGCCATTGGTAATGAAATCACTTTATCAACTTGTCAATTAGATTTCTGTCTACCAGCTAAATTTAACTTAACTTATGTTGCTGAAGATGGAACTAAGAAAACTCCAGTTGTATTACACAGAGCGATTTTAGGTTCGTTAGATCGTTTCATGGCTTATATTTTAGAAGAAACAAAAGGAAACTTACCATTATGGTTAGCGCCTACGCAAGTTAAAGTATTACCTGTTAAAAATGAATATCATTTAGATTACGCTCAAGAAATTTATCAATTATTATTAGATGAAGGTTTTGAAGTAGAACTTGATTCAAGAGATGAAAAATTAGGATATCGTATTCGTGAAGCACAAATGCAAAAAGCAAACTATATTCTTGTTTTAGGTAATAATGAACGTGATGAAAGAACTGTTACTTATCGTAAACATGGTGAACAAAAAGCAACAACTGTAACAATTGATGAATTTATTTCTATGTTAAAACAACAAATTAAAGATAAAAAATAATGAATTGAGGCATGCACAGCATGTCTTTTTTTTATTTATACTAAAAGTAATAATCTTATGTAAATGATATAAGAATTAGTAAAAAAAAAGAATAAAAAAATGTCACTAAGAATAAACTGATTGTATCTGCATGTATTGTTGACATCCTCAAAAATATAGAGTAGTCTATACGTGAGAAGACAAGCAAAGTCTTTAAAATGCAACGTATTATGATAGTTTACTATCAATGGCTTGTGGGTGGCATAAAACTATACTGTAGATAACTTATGAAAAAGGAACTAATGGGAATCCTAATCTTTGGATTAGGTTCTTTAGCTCCTTTATTTTTTATTTGTATTTTTAATGATATAAATCGGTCTTTGTTTTGCTTCAAAATAACAAGAGGAACAATATTGTCCTAAGATAGAAACAAAGATCAATTGAATTCCACTTAAAAATAAAACAAGACTTGTAAGATAAGAAATAGGATGAACAAAACTGGAATAAAGAGAAGTTATTAAAGAAATACCTATTAAAAGCCCACCAATAACCCCGGCAATAGTAATAGGGGTTGATGAAAAGGAAAAGATACCTTTAAATGCATAAGAAAATAAACTTTTAAAACTCCATTTTGTTTTACCACCTTGACGTTCTACATTATGAAATTCAAGCCATTTCGTATTAAAACCCACAAAAGAAAATAATCCTTTCATATAACGATTATATTCTTTAAGTTCTAAGATAGCATCAACCATTTGACGTGTCATCATTCTAAAATCTCCAGCGCCATCATCCATATCCATTTTTGTAAGAGTTTGAATTACTTTATAAAAACTATGTGATAAAAAATTACGAAGTTTTCCTTCACCGGTACGATCAATTCGTTTGCCTGCACTACAATCATAGTTTTCCTCTTTTAAAGAACGATACATTTCTTTTAAGAGATAAGGAGGGTGTTGTAAATCGGCATCCATGATGACAACATAATCCCCTGTCGCATTTTCAAGTCCAGCATACATGGCCGCTTCTTTACCAAAGTTACGCGAAAAGGAATAATAGAAGCATTGTTTGTTTTTATGAGCCATGAGTTTAATGAGATCTTCTGTATGATCACTACTACCATCATTAATAAAAAGTAATTCATAAGTTGTATTTTCAATACTTTCTAATACTTTTGTAACCTCTTGATAGAATAAAGGTAAAACATCTTCTTCATTAAAACAGGGAACAATAACACTAATTTTATCCACAGTAAACACCTTCCTTTTTAAATACTTTAAATTTACATAAAACATAATTAGAGATAATTGTAATAAAACTGACAACGATTTTAGAAATCATTGGTTGAATATGTAATAAATCAATTAAAAGAGAAAGACAACCTGTTTCAACAAGTAAAGTTACTAATCTTAATAAAACAAAAGAAACAAATTCTTTCTTGCTTTCATTTGAACTTTTAAAAACATACTTTTTATTAGTATAATAAGCAAAAAGTACAGCACCAAGCCACGATACACTATTTGCGATAAGCCAATGAGCATTTAATTTTAATAAAACATAATAAACACTATAATTGACAAGTGTTGTCATCCCACCTACAAAAATATAACGTATCAGTTCTTTTGTATCATTCTTCATTTTTCTTTTTCCTTTCATATATATAATTAAAAACAACAACCATCATTCCTAAATAAGAAAGCACAAATCCACTGTGATAACCTTTCGGTTTAAATTGGATAGAAATGTGATGCTTTCCCTTAGATATCTTACATCCTAAAAAAGCCGTATTTACAATTTCACTCTTAACATTTTTTCCATCTATTTGAATTTGATAACCTTGATCATAAGGTAAATGGGTAATTAAATAACCTGAATTTGATACATCTATTGTTCCATTGATAAGATCTTTTCCATTTTTTAGAGAAAGAGAATCTACTTCTTTTTCTCTATCTTTAATGATAGAATCATCTAGTGTATAAGCTTTGAGGTTTTTTAATTTGTAATTTCCTTTAGAAAATGAAATAATAAGTTCATCATTTTTTATATTTGAAATCAAATAGGTAAAATGAGAGTTTTGATTATAATAGGGTGATGTTATTTTTGATAATTTATTTTTAGTACCATTGATTGTAATCGAAACAGCTTGCTTCGGTTTTTTATTTTGTACATCAAATTCTAAAACCAATATTTTATTTTTTAATGATTGTAAGAGTTTATAAGTTTTATTTGTTTTCTTTTTTTGATGTATGGTATATGAATCATCCAATCCTAAATCAAGAACTTTAAATTGACTTTGATAAGTAGAACTTCCTTTCTCTACCACAGCATTGTTGTAAAGTGTATCTAAAGTGTAAGGATAATTGAGTTTTTGAAATTGTTTTTGACTATAAAGTTGACTTGTCGCATAAACAACAGGCATTACTTCTTGGCTTTGATAGAGCTTATAATTTTTTTCTTGGTCAACTTGTTGATAACTTTCTACTTCTTTAGTTGAAATCACAGAATCAATTGCCATCATCTTTAAATAAAAGGGATTGTCTTGATCAAGTTGAGCGACACGATTATTTAAAGAAATAGGAAGCTTTAAAGTATCATAGAGAAATGAATTGTAAAGGGCATGATTTGTCGAAGTATACCCTGAAACACGTGTAACCTTATTTTGAAATGTTTGATTCATGGTTTGAGAAGTATTAGAAAATAAAGCAAGTCGAGATATTTCATTTCTTTGAATTAAAGTAGTTATTTCTTGATTATTATATTTTTGATATTTTTCTTTTAAGAGAAAGCTCTTTGATGGATTGTTCAAATAAACAACTAAGCAAGGAACAAGTAGATAAAGAAAATAACTTTTTATATTTTTATGACCTAAATATAAAATAAGACAACTAAATATTAAATCAATGAGTACCAAAAAAGGTCTTTGAATAAAAAATAAAGGAATCAACCATAAAATAAAGCAGTATTTAAATTTCTTGAGAGAATAATCCTCTAATACATATCCTATTTGTAGACAAATAAGGGGAATAAAAACAATCAAAATCTTGCTTCTTGCATAAAGAAAACCATTAAGAATCAAACTAGCTAAAGGCATCAACATAACGAATATTAAAAGTAAAGATAATTTACGTGTCTTTTCTTTAAAAAGTCCTAAAACAAGTAACATCCATACAAAATACGTCATCCCACAACCATAATTATCATAAAGAAGACCTCTTAAATCAAAGGTTGGGATCAACAACTTTGAATAATTGAGAGCCTGGACACTTTTATGTCCACCAATAATTACAAACAAGGTTGGTATTGTAAGAATGGCTGTTAGTAAAAAGATAGAAAGATAAACTTTAAAAAGGTTGATTATATGTTTTTTATTATTTCTATAAGGAAAATAATGTTTTAAAAAGTAAATAAGATAAACAATAAAACATCCTATACTATAAAAATAACTATGCACAATAAGTAAACTACCCCATAAGATCATTCCTGTAATATTTCCATCTTTAAAATAATGATCAACACTTTTCAACATTAAAAAGAGAAAAGGAAGAACATTAACAAACATGATTTGTTTATGACTTTGAAAAAATAAAGAGGAACATAATACTAATAAACTTATAAAAAAACAAAGTTGGCGTTCTTTTAAATGATTTCTTAAAAATAAATAACAAGAAATTGTTGTAAGAATCATTAAGAAAATACTATAAACACTAAGAATATCAATCATTTTTATATTAATAAATAAAGCTCCAAGTAAAACATCAGGACGTAAATAGCCATAATAAGAGAAATAAAAAATATTTACGCCAGACATTAAATTTTTTAGATAAGTAGGAAACAAGGTTCCTTCATCCCTTATAGCCTGTCTTAAAGCATCACTTAACATGACATGTTGGTTAAACCAATCTATTGAATTCCCAAATAAATGTTGCCCTTTTAAAACAAATATCAGAGATATTGTTATAATGAATAAAGACAACATATAGATATAATCTTTTTTCTTCATCTTTTTTTACCTCACTTTTATTCTAACAAGGACTTCTTAATAATCACCTAAATGATTTCTAAAGAAATCATAAACAAATAGGAGAATTTAAAGGAAAATATTTAAAAAGTCTTAAGAATTCTTATGAATTTGTTTTAAGAAGGAAGTGGTAAGGTATAAATGGTGAGAAAAATGAAGAAGATTGTTGTATTATTATGTATAGTGGTTGTTTTAGGAGGTTTTTATTTTGATCAAAGTAAAGTACCGCATCAAAAACAAATCAATCAACTCAATTTAACGGGATGTCAAAGATTAATGATTGTGGCTCATCCTGATGATGAAACAATATGGGGTGGCAGTCATTTATTAAAAGGACATTATTTAGTTGTTTGTTTAACAAATGGAAAGAATGAAGTACGTAAAAATGAATTTATGAAGGTAATGAAACAAACGCATAATCAAGGAATTATGTTTGATTATCCTGATAAAACAGAGGGTAAAAGAGATCGATGGATACATGTTCAACAGGATATAAAAAAAGATGTTTCTTATCTTGTGCATAAAAAGGATTGGCAAATGGTAATCACTCATAATCCTTTGGGTGAATATGGGCATATTCATCATCGTATTACTTCACAAATTGTAAGTTTACAAGCTTCGAATGAAAACTTATATTATTTTGGAAAGTATTATAAAAGAAAGAAAGTACCTGCTCATTTAAATGAGATAACAGATAAAGATGAAAAAGAAAAAAGAAAACTTACAAATATTTATGCTTCACAAAAGAAAGTGATGAAGCATTTAAATCATATGATGAAATATGAAAATTGGATCAAAGCCAAAGATTGGAGAAGTTTATGAAAGAAAAAATAATGATTGTCGATGATCATGAAGAAATTAGAGAAGTTATTCAAGTGTTGCTTTCAAATGAAGGATATCAAATTATTAAGGCACAAAATGGAAAAGAAGCTTTAGAACTTTTAGATGAGACAATAGATTTAATTATTTTAGATGTAATGATGCCCGAGATGAATGGGTATCAAGTATGCTTGCTGGTAAGAGAAAAAACAAATGCACCTATTTTATTTTTAACAGCAAAAGGACAAGAAAGTGATAAAACACTTGGTTTTTCAAGTGGTGGAGATGATTATTTAACGAAACCATTTTCTTATAACGAGCTTAATGCCCGTGTCAAAGCTTTGCTTAGACGTTATCATGTGTATCTTGGCAAAGAAAGGCATGAAGAAAATACGATACAGATCATTGGTGATTTAGAAATAAATCAAAGCAAAAAAGAAGTAAGACGTCAAGGAAAGAAACTTGCTTTGACAGATTTAGAATATGAAATATTAGGTTATTTATTATTAAATCGTAAGCAAGTGATTTCAGCAAGTCAATTATTTGAAGCAATTTGGCATGAAAATTATTACTATGGGGCAAATAATACGATTATGGTTCATATTCGTAATTTAAGAAAGAAGATAGAACATGATCCACAAGATCCACAAATTATAAAGACAGTTTGGGGAAAGGGGTATTATATTGATTAAAAAAAACTTAAGCTTATCAATGAAGATTATTTTATTACTTCTCTCTTCAGCTGTTCTAGCTATTTTAAGTTATGGCTTTTTTAGAGTGAATGTAACGGATTTTTATACATATATTGAAAATTCTGAAAAACCTTTTGATGAAAAAAAGTTTATGAAAGATTTTAAAAAAGAAGCTAAGAATATTTCTATTTATACAAAAGATAAAGAAGATAAAAAAGCTTTGAAAAAGCTTTTAAAAAAACATGATGATTATATGAATGTTACTCTTTATGATGATCATGAATTGTATATGGATGGAAGCTTTGGGAAAATTCTTGATGAACCAGTAGGATTTACTCCTTTGTATATTTTAAAAAATGATTTTGAACAGTATGCTTATAGTAATTTTTTTGTACAATCGGTTAACTTTAAAGATGGAGAGGGAATCGTTTATGTCAGCTCTATGCATTTATTAAAATATGTTAAATATTATTTCTACGTTGCCTTATTTGTAAGTTTACTTATATTCTTTTTGCCAACTTTTATCTTTATTAGGCGAAAGGTTAAATATATTAATGTTTTAAAACAGGAAATTTTAAATATGTCACAAGGGGATTTGAATCATGAAATGACGATTCAAAGTAATGATGAACTGGCTATACTTGCAAGTGAAATGGATCGTTTAAGAATAGAATTGAATCAAAATATTGAAAATGAAGCAAAAATTAAAGAAGCGCATCATGAACTAATTACTTCTTTATCTCATGATTTAAGAACACCATTAACAACCCTTAGAGGCTATTTAGATATTTTGAGTTTGCATTGTTATAAAAATGAACAACAAATGGATCATTATTTAAAAGGATGTATTGAAAAAACTGAACAAATCAAGGATTTATCGAATAAAACTTTTGAATACAGTCTGGTTTATGAACAAGATTTTTCCCTGCAGCTTGAAAAAATATCAAGTCATGAACTCTTTGATTATTTTCAAGATAATTTAGAGTATTTGGAATTAGAGGGTTTTCATCTTCAAAGAGATATCAATTTTCATGAAAAAGAACTGCTTTTAGATTTTTCAATGATGAAACGCATGATCAATAATCTTTGTTCAAATATCATGAAATACGCTAAAAAAGACAAAGCTGTTCTTGTAGAATTTTCATTAAAACAAGATCAATTAAAAATAGTTTTTCAAAACGAAAAGAAACAAAATATTCAACATGTTGAAAGTAGTAAAATAGGTTTAAAAAGTGTTCAAAGAATTGTACAAATGCATCACGGGGAAATCTTTATTCAAGATCAAGGTTTCTATACAGTTATTATTGTTTTACCAACGACCTAACAAATTTTTGTTAGGTTTTTTATAAAAGAAAAGACCAACATTTGTTGGTCTAAACATTTGTTTCAGGTTTAATCATTTTTAATTGTTTCATGATTTTACGAATATGATAAAGACTTTCAGCGATATTTAAACCATGATCACCGATTCTTTCGAAATCTGTTAAGATTTTTGTATAGATAACACTGTTTTCAGTTGTACATTTCTTTTCTTTTAAACGAATAAGTTGATTAACTGCGAATTGATGTTGTGTTTTATCAATATTATCTTCCATGACATCGACTTTATCAACGATATATTTAAATTCATCATAATCCATAATAATAAGTTCATCTAAAATATTATTACAAAGACTTTCCATAATTTCAATTTCTTTTAAAGCATCTTCAGAAAAATGAGTATCATCTTTAGCAAGTTTTTGAGCTCTAGCAGCAATATTCATCGCGTGATCACCAATTCTTTCTAAATCAGAAGAAAGTTTTAAAAACAAGACAATTGATTGAGAACTTTCTGCTTGGAATTCACGAGAGATAACAGCTGTTGTAAAATTGATGACTTGTTGATTTAAATAATTAATGTATTCTTCATCTTTTTGCAGACGTATGTATTTTTCTTCATCATAATGATCTAATAATTCAAAAGCACGTTTTACGTTATGATTAGCAACATTTAACATATGTTGTGTTTCGTTAAATAATTGTGTATTGGCAATGGCACTTGTTCCGATATGATAATCATTATCAAAAATACTAAAGTCTAAATATTTTAATTGCATATCTTGTTGATCTTCTTCACTATCAGGTAAAATGCGACAAGCAAGATCAACCAATTTTGTACCGATTGGAAGTAAGAGCAATGTAGTTGTCACATTGAAAATGGTATGTACATTAGCGATTTGAGCTGCTACATTACTTGGCGTTAAACTTTGAACAAGGTCTGCAAATGGGAAAAGCATACTAATTGTCACAAATAAAACAGTTCCAATAATATTAAATGATAAATGAATAATTGTTGTTCTTTTAGCATTTTTTGATGTTCCAATAGAAGCTAAAACAGAAGTAATACACGTTCCAATATTTTGTCCAAATAAAACATAAATTGATGATGAAAGTGTCATAACGCCACTTTTAGCAAGGGCTTGTAAAATACCAACTGAAGCTGATGAACTTTGAATTAAAGCAGTAAATAACGCTCCTACTAAAATACCAATAAATGGATTTTGAAATTTAGAAATAAGTCCAACGAATTCAGGCATCGTTCTTAAAGGAACCATGGCACTTGACATTGTCTCCATACCAATAAATAAAATACCTAAACCGCCAATAACACCACCGATAGCATCCAATTTTTGACTTTTGAAAAAGACAATCATTGCTACTCCAATAAAGGCAATCAATGGAGCAATAGCTGTAATATCGATTGCAATTAACTGACCGGTAATTGTTGTTCCAATATTGGCACCCATGATGACCCAGACAGCACTTGTAAGTGACATTAATCCAGAATTAACAAAACCAACAACCATAACAGTCGTTGCTGATGAGGATTGAATAATTGCTGTTACAAGAGCTCCTACAAGGACACCTAAAATACGATTTGATGTTAATTTTTCTAAGATTGTTTTCATTTTATCGCCGGCAGCCATCTCTAAACCATTGGACATCATATTCATTCCATAAAGGAATAAAGCAAGACCACCTAACATCGAAAATAGATTTGTAAGTTTCATATAAATCCCCCTATATCCGCAAGTAGCTTAACACTTTCTTAAGGCAATGTATATAAACTTAACATATTCTTAACAAAAAAATAAAGGTTACAAACCTTTACTTTGATGTATATATTTTGTTTTTAAAAAGCGATAAGGCTCCATAAAATCACGCATCTCTTTTGCGTTGAGTTCATTTCCAGAAGTAATCCTATCAAAAATATCTTGATTTTTCTTAGTCGCTTCCTTAATTTCATCTGTTGCTTCTGCTTTTCCATGTTCACTAAAGAAACGAATAAAATACTCTTCTGTTTGTTTAGCCATATCTTTTGTATTTAATAAAACCCAATTTTCTTGATGAACAACATCAATTAAATTAATGAGGGTTCTTGCTACTTGTTCTTGATCAATCATTTTTTTCACCTCATTAAACATTATAACAAAAAATAAGCAAGTATGTTATAATAATGCCTAACGAAAGGATGTGTTTGTATGAAAAAACCGATCATCGCTTTAACTCCTTTAGTTGACCAAGAACAAGAAAGTGTCTGGATGCTTCCTGGTTATTTAGAAGGAATAATAGAAGCGGGAGGAATACCCGTCATGCTTCCTTTAATTAAAGAGATGGATGAAATCAAAGAAGTTGTCCAAAGATTTGATGGCTTTATTATTACTGGAGGGCATGATGTAGATCCAAAGTTATATCATGAAGAAAAGAAAGATTACTGTGGTGCCTTGTGTAAAGAAAGAGATGAGATGGAAATGGTGTTGATTCCAGAAATCATTAAACAGGATAAACCGATGATGGGAATATGCAGAGGACATCAAATTATTAATGTATGTTTAGGAGGAAGTTTATATCAAGATTTAGATAAGGAATACAAACTTACAGAAGTTCATCGACAACCAGCCCCTTATGATCAACCAAGTCATGAAGTAATGATTTTAAAAGAAACGCCACTTTATCATTTGCTTGAAAGCGAAAGTATGTTTGTCAATAGTTGCCATCATCAAGCAATCAAAGAATTATCATCACAGTTATTACCGATGGCGTATTCTTCTGAAAAATTAGTAGAAGCATTCTATATGCCAAATCATCATTATATTGTTGGCTATCAATGGCATCCCGAAATGATTTATAAAAAAAGTGTAGAAAACAAAAAAATATTTAAAGGTTTTATCAAAGGATGTCAGTAATTTTAAAAAATTATATTGACTTTCATTTTATGAAATAGTATACTTAACTAGCTTTAAGTTAATAGAAAGCAAATGTTGGTTCCTTGGCCAAGTTGGTAAGGCAACAGACTGCAACTCTGTCATCATCGGTTC
>OIZF01000515.1_pt1 | contig 26718 bp, 19 predicted proteins | sample 1588471 | NCBI WGS metagenome assembly OIZF01 (sample SAMN03283279) | human gut metagenome | biome: human-associated habitat; material: feces | host: Homo sapiens | place: Peru | collected 2012
AAGGACATCGAGCGTTACCGTGCTCTGATCGCAACTCTGGGTCTGCGTAAGTAATTTTAACGGAGGGCAGGTACCGCAAAGGTACCTGCCCTTTGCTTTATGTATAACTCCATGTATCCCATGCGCACAAAATAGCGGTGGCAGCGTATTGCAGCAGTAAATCGAACGCCTGTGCCTGCGGGCAGGGACGCTGGATTTATTGCTATAATGCGCACGCCACGGCTTTTTGGATAGAACGATCCGAAAAAACAAGGAGGCAGAAACAATGGCAATCGAATTTGGTTCCCGCAAAGAGACCTTTGACAACTTCAAGGTCTACGAAACCATGCTGGCCGGCCGCCCGTTCAAGGTTGAAATGGGCAAGATGTGTGGCCTGTCCAATGCCAGCGCACTGATCCGCTACGGCGAGACCTGCGTGATGTGCAACGTGGTCATGAGCCCCAAGCCCCGCGAGGGCGTGGACTTCTTCCCGCTGAACGTGGAGTACGAGGAAAAGCTCTACGCCGCAGGCCGCATTCCCGGCAGCTTTATGCGCCGTGAGGGCCGCCCCGGTGAGCGCGCCATCCTGACCAGCCGCGTGGTGGACCGCCCCATGCGCCCGCTGTTCCCCAAGGAGATGCGCAACGACGTGTGCATCACCATGACCGTCATGAGCCTTGACCCGGACTGCAGCCCCGAGATCGCCGGTATGATCGGCGCTTCTCTGGTGACCGCTGTGTCCGATATCCCCTGGAACGGCCCCATCGGCGGCGTGCAGGTGGGCTTGGTTGACGGCGAGATCGTGCTGAACCCCACCCAGGAGCAGCGCAAGGTGAGCGACCTTGCTCTGACCGTTGCTGCCACCATGGATAAGATCGTGATGATCGAGGCCGGCGCCAACGAGGTGGACGAGGACACCATGCTGACCGCCATCAAGACCGCACACGTTGAGATCAAGAAGATCATCGAGTTCATCAACAAGATCGTGGCTGAGCGCGGCAAGCCGAAGATCGACTTCCAGGTGGTGGGTCTGGACATGGACGTGTTCCACGCCATCCAGAATAAGTACTTGGACGATTTCAAGGCCGCCATGGACACCGACGACAAGAACGTGCGTGACGCAGCCCTGCTGCCCATCATGGACAAGATCGCCGAGGAATACCCCGACCTGTCCGCTGCCGATCTGGATCTGGTAAGCTACAAGATGCAGAAGTTCGTGGTGCGCCGCTGGCTGCTGGATGAGGGCAAGCGCGTGGACGGCCGCGGCATCAACGAGATCCGCCCGCTGGCCGCAGAGGTGGGCATCCTGCCCCGCGTGCACGGCTCCGGCATGTTCACCCGTGGCCAGACGCAGGTGCTTACCACCTGCACGCTGGGCGGCACCAAGGACAACCAGCTGATGGATGACCTGACCGACGAGCAGACCAAGCGCTATATCCACCACTACAACTTCCCGCCGTACTCCGTGGGCGAGGCACGCGCACCGCGCAGCCCCGGCCGCCGCGAGATCGGCCACGGCGCATTGGCCGAGCGTGCTCTGGTGCCGGTGCTGCCCTCCTTGGAGGAGTTCCCCTACACCATCCGCTGCGTGTCCGAGGTGCTCAGCTCTAACGGCTCCACCTCTCAGGCTTCCATCTGCGGCTCTACGCTGGCACTGATGGACGCAGGCGTGCCCATCAAGGCTCCGGTTGCCGGTATCTCCTGCGGCCTGATCACCGAGGGCGAGCGCTGGATGACCATGCTGGACATTCAGGGCGTGGAGGACTTCCACGGCGATATGGACTTTAAGGTTGGCGGCACCCGCAAGGGCATCACCGCCATCCAGATGGATATCAAGATCGATGGCCTGACCTACGACATCATTGCTGAGGCCTTCGAGAAGTGCCGCAAGGGCCGCCTGTATATTCTGGACGAGATCATCAAGCCGGTGATCGCTGAGCCCCGTCAGGAACTGAGCCGCTGGGCACCCAAGATGTTCAGCATGATGATCCCCACCGACAAGATCAAGGACGTGATCGGTAAGGGCGGCAAGGTCATTCAGGACATCTGCGCCACCTGCAACTGCAAGATCGACGTGCAGGAGGACGGCCATGTGTTCGTCTCTGCCGTGGATCAGGAGGACGCAAAGCGCGCCATCTTTACCATCAAGACCATTGTGGAGGATCCCGAGATCGGTGCCATCTACAAGGGCAAGGTGACCCGCCTGATGAACTTTGGTGCCTTTGTGGAGATCGCCCCGGGCAAGGAAGGCCTTGTGCATATCTCCAAGCTGGACACCAAGCGCGTGGAGCGGGTAGAGGACGTGGTTGCCGTGGGCGATGCCATCGTGGTCAAGGTGACTGACATCGACCAGCAGGGTCGCATCAACCTGAGCCGCCGCGACGCCATTCTGGCACTGGAAGCCAAAAAGGCCGCCCAGCAGCAGTAAAAACCTAATACAGATTGCATAAAATAAGAGCCGCTGTACAAAAAGTACAGCGGCTCTTTTGCGTGTACCCCCTCAGTCACGGCTTGCGCCGTGCCAGCTCCCCCAAGGGGACGCCTTAGGCACTGCCGGATACTTTGCGATTTAGTCGGAAACTTTTCCGCAATGCCGGAGAGAGCAAGCCCGTTTTGTGCTGTGGTACAGCCTTGCGGCAGCACCCAAAAAGCTCCCCCTTTGGGGGAGCTGGCATCGAGCAAAGCGAGATGCCTGAGAGGGTTCGTGCCCAAACCCCACCCGTGAAAAGGCAATTCTGGAAAATCCGCAGATTTTCCAGAATTGCAAATTTAAAAATATATTTTCCGCTGATTATGCGCAGAGCAACGCGGAGCGCATTCAAAATCGTGCTGCGCCCGGCAGGGGAAAGGGTAAAAAATGCTCCCCCTTGCGGGGGAGCAAATTCGGCAACGCCACGCCAAGCTATGCCGAAAAGAAAGGAGGCAGGGTCAGTTTTCCTTTTTGCCCTGACGGTTCAGCACCCAGCCTGCGGCAAACAGCAGCACACCGCTGCAGGCCAGCACCGGCACGGGCCAGTTCAACTGGCCGGTCTGGGGCAGAACGGGTTTATCAGGGGTTGCAGGGGAGACCGGATTATCCGGTTTTCCCGGGCTTACGGGGTTATCCGGCGTGCCCGGGCTTACGGGGTTGTCCGGGGTGCCGGGACTTACCGGGTTATCCGGTGTGCCGGGGCTCACCGGCGTATCCGGGTTATCCGGCTGCTCCGGGAGATCGGGGATGTCCGGTGTGCCGGGCTTATCGGGCTTGTCGGGGATATCCGGCTTATCGGGCTTATCCGGGGTGTCCGGCGTTTCCGGGATGGTAGCGCCTACCTTGGGGGTGGCGTCCACATCGTAGATCCAGTTGTCGCCATCGGGCAGCGGAATGGACACAAGGAAGGGTTTGATGGCCTCGTAGCCGTGGGAGGCCTTGGTCTGCACGACCAAGTACAGACCCTGCGGCAGCTTGGTAATGTTGGCATAGCCCTCTTCGTTCACGTCCTGCTGGGCGGCAATGGCGGGCACAGCGGGCAGATACTTTACCAGCTGGTCAGCCAGCGTGCTGTCGGAAAGATCGCCCAGCACGACACCGCAGCCCGTAAAATCGCCGGTATAGTCAAAGTACAGGTTGCCGTTGGTGCGCTTGACGGAGGCCACCTGATACAGGGTAAGCTCGCCGCCGCGCAGGGGCACATCGTTGTGAGTGTCGTACAGACGGACATGGAGCGAGCCCAGACGCCCCAGTACAATGTTGGCACTGGTGGCAAACGCCGGCAGGGCGCAGCATACCACAAGGCACATAGCCAGCAGCACAGCCGCCAGACGATGACGCAGATCAATGCTTTTCATGTTCTTCACCTCTCGTTTTCTTGGGTTTGCGTGTGGAAAGCAGCATACCGATCAGCAAGATCAGCAGCATGGGCAGCGCCATAATGGGCGCAACAATAATGGGTTCAATTTTAAGCGCTTCGGCGGTAACGCGGAGGTGCTTGTACTGATCCGGGGTCTCTACGCGGCGGCCGCGCACCAGCAGGCGGTGGGTGTTGATGCCGTAGGGGGTGCAGGTCATCAGGGTGACGTAGTCCTTGCCTTCGGCGATCTTCAGCTCATCGGTCTCGGTGGGCAGCACGATGGAAATTTTGTCCACCTCGTAGGTGAGCACCCGGTCCAGCACGGTGATGGTAAAGGTATCGCCCACTTCCAGCTGGTCGAGGTTGGTAAACAGCTTTGCGCTGGGCAGGCCGCGGTGCGCCGAGATGACCGCATGGGTGGACGCGCCGCCCACCGGCAGGCTGGTGCCCTCCAGGTGGCCTGCGGCGATCTGCAATACGCCGTCGCTGGTGCCGTGGTAGATGGGCAGCTCCACGCCGATTTTGGAAATGGTGATGTAACCCATAATGCCGGTGCCGGTAATATCCAGCGTTTCGTTGTAGCCGGAAAGCCGATCCGGGCGGTAAAGGGCGTTTTCGTTGGCGGCCACCTGTGCGTTAAAGGCATCGGCGGCGTCAAAGTAGGCGCTGTAATCCGCATCGGTCATGTTGTCCACGTCCTGCGCGTAGCTTGCCACCGCGCGGGACTGGCTGCGCTGGTTGACGTAATCGCTGATAGTGGGGTATAACATCACGGATAGACCCACGAAAAAGACGTGGATCAATATAATGGTGCTTTTGTTCTTTTTCGTGGGCTACTCCCTAACGTTATAGTTTCAGGATCAGAGCAGGGGGCTTTACAGCCCCGCTCTGTGCAGGGGAAAAGGAGAGCTTAGTGGTTCTCCATGCGCTTTTTGGTAATGAGCAGGATAGCTGCTGCAACCATCAGGCCGCCGCCGATGACATAGAACAGGGTGGTGCCGATGCCGCCGGTGCTGGGCAGGGTAGTGCCGGCGTTGTTCATAACTGCGACACCGCCGACGTGCTCAGCGTCTGCCACGACAATTTTGCCGTCAGTGATTTTCGCGGAATTTGCTTTCTTAGAACCGTTGCTCAGATCAACCGTAACACGCTCGGTCAGGCGGTTGTAACCGGCAGGAGGAACAGTCTCTTCCAGATAGTAGACCTTTTTGTCCAGACCGGAGATACGAACAGTCTGACCCTCAACCGTGAGAATATAGTCAACAGGTTTTTCCTCTGCGGTAGCCACGCGGTAAGTGCCATCCTCATTCTTTACAAGCTTGATCTCGGTGTTGTTTGCATCGTACAGCTTGAACTGAGCGCCGCCCAGCAGCTTGCCAGAAGTGCCGCAGTACTTGACCAGATCGAACTGGCACAGATAAGTCTTGGTTTCACTGTGCGTGCTCTCGGTCTCATGATTGTTGCCGTAAACCAGATGTGCTTCGTTCTTATTCTCGTCAGAATCGACCTTAGCCTTCTCGTTCACAACTGCGCTGTAGGTAACTACAATGTTAGTGCCTGCGGCCAGAGTAGCAATGTATTCGTCATTAAACTTGACATTAAGGGTCTCTTTGCCAATGCCAGCAGTAACCACTTCATAGTTGGTAGCAGCAACTGCATCAGTGCCAACGGTAACCTTGACGGAATCCTTGTTAAAAGTCAGGCCTTCGCTCATGGTATCGTGCAGGACGTAGCGGTTGTTTGCAGTCTGCACGGTAATGGTGACCTTATAGTTGACAGTATCGCCGATCTTAGCGGTGTTGCTGTCAGCCCAGTTGTTGGTAGAAGTCTCTACCTTTTTATCAATGGTGGGCGATTGGTTCTTCTCGTTGATGGTAGCATCGGGTTTGGTGGTATCCAGACCGCAGAGAGCACCCAGAGAAGTATCTACCAGATAGTAGCCGAGGTCAAGATTGTCAAACTTAACAGTATTGCTGGTAGCGGTATTTTTTGCCGTAGCGGTAATGTTGTTGTCGTTTGCATAAATAAGTGCTTTCTTGGCAAACTCAGCGGGATCTGCATTTTCTACCCAAGTGGGGTGGCCATCCTTAAGCGTAATGTAGCTGTTACCAGCTGCGCCGGTCTTAAAGAATTCTTTCCAGGCGTCCACTACAGTGTAGGAGTAGGTTTTAGCCGTAGTATCATAGCTGTTCAGGTCGAACATCTTATAAATCGTGTAGGTCTCATCTTTAACTGCGTTGCCAATGGTAATGCTGCCTTTGTCAGCAGGACTGCTGCCGCTTGCTGCAAGCGCCGGGATGGCCATGGCGCAAACCATAGCAACTGCCAGCAGCGCAGCCATGAGTTTCTTCATTGCTTTTTTCATGGAAAAGCCCCTTTCTTTTCTGCCCCTTGCCGCCCCCTGCGTTTTGCACAGGGGGGTAGGGGTGTCGTTTTGTTTGGTCTATCGCGTAAACTTTGCGCTGGGCGGGCGGGGGCTCAGCCTCGGGCGTCCAGCTGGGGGAAGTGCAGCTTAGTCATCTGCCCTCCCTTCGTGTCTGCGCTTGCGGTGGATAAAACTATATGCCAGCGCGGTCAGCATCATTGTGCCGCCCACGGCTGTATACGGGAGTGTACCGGTGCCGCCGGTAGAGGGGAGCTCGTAGTCAGAGAAACCGGTGTCGGTGTTGGTAAAGGTAAGGGTTTCGCCCACCTGTACGCCCTCCGGCTGGTTGTAAGCTACCCTAAAGCGGGATTCGTTGACGTTGAGCTCCTTGATAAAGAAGAGATAACCCTCGCGGTGATCTTCGCCAATGTCCACAGTGGTAGTCCAGCCGCCAGTTTTGGTCAGCTGGATCACATCGCCGTACTTTTCTGCGGTGGATATGTTAGCATCTTTCTTGTAGCAGTACAGCTGTACATCCACTGTGTCCATTTTCACCTGATCTGCCCTCAGGAATTTGCCGTCCTTATCCTTCCAGTTCTTGCTGATGGTCAGGCTGTTGGCGGTGTTGGGCACATACAGGTCGTTGGACTGTCCGCTGGTGTAGAAGTTGACCTCACTCTTGGGCGGAACCTCTTTTTCCGTTGCACCTTCTCCGTTGTTGCCAACGGCAGAATTATAGGCATCCTGCTGGTTGAAGCCTGTACCCTGATAGATAAAGTAGTAGCGCTTGTTGTTACCGGTTGCATCGGTCTCCGCGCTGTAGCCAGTGGGTACCTTTACCTCAATAATGCGGTACAGGGTGTTTTGCTTAAGGTCGGCCGTGCCTTCTGTGCTTGAGAAGTGGAAGGTAAGGTTGCCGTTTTGGTCGACCTCATAGCTGTTTTTGTCGAGGGCTTTCCACTTGCCACTGCTGGGGTCGAAACACTCCAGCGAGAATGCTGCACCTGCCAGCCCATACAGGTTGTTGCGCTTATCCACCTTATGGATGGTCACACTTTCCTGATAGGCTATGGAACCGCCATCCACCTTTTTTTGTTCTACGTTCGAATCGACGCCCTTGTAGCCTGCAATGGTGGCTGTGTTTTTCAGATCAACCGCAGCGGTTGCATCGGTCTCGTACACATACTCCAGCTTGAGCGGGGTCTGATCCGGCAGGGTAAAGACGGTGGTGTAGTAGGGTTCGCCACTTTGGTACTCCAACTTCGGCGGGATGAAGCCATAATCAGCCTTGGGCACCTCCTCACCGGTATCGGTGTTGGTCAGCTTCACGCTGGAAAGATCAAGCGTTGCATGGACACCCGAGGACTTTACGTGCAGCACATCGGTAAGCGTGATCGTTGTGCCGGCTGCGTTCAGGTTGGCTGCGGCAGGGTTGATCGTCACGGTGTACTTGACCTGTCTTTTCTTATCTACCTGCACGCCCACTTTATCAATGGGGGCAACCTCGCGCTTCATGGGGATGGAGACCGAGGCATCCTTGTCCTCTTCTTTCCAGTGCACGTTGTTTGTATAGGTGTTGTGGTTGAATTTAAGGTTCTGCCAACGTTCATCCGTCATCTTGACGCGGTAGCGCAGCACAAGCTCGGTGTAGCCCTGCCCCTTAAGCGTTGCAAAGTTGATCTGGTCCAGCCCGGTGATGTTGAACTTGAGGGTCTGCCCTTCGTCCTCGGTCGCGTCGGTCACCTCAAGATGGCCATCTTTTCGGAAATATTGTGCAAGGCTGATCTTTTCGCCATCTACCTTGGGGGGAAGATCTTTGTAGACAGGAGTGTCATACATTTTTTTAGCGAATACGATAGAGGCCGACTGCGCTTTGCCTTTGCTGACGTAGGTAACACCCTTGGGCAAGGTGTCGGTAAGCGTGATCGTTTTTGGCAGTTCGTTCCGTGCAGAGAGATCCAGCGTGACCTGATACTCGATCTGTTTTTTGCGAACATCTTTGTCCTTATCATAGTCCAGCTCGGTCCCTCCGTTGTAGTTGTAGAAGGAATCATAATAGTCATAATATTCAGAAGAACCGGTTGCCCAATGGTTGATCCGCCAGCCCTTTGTCATGTATACCTCAGTACGGGGCTTTTGGTAGACGTAGAGTGCACTGTCGTAGAGTGCATTGTCTTTGTCGTTAATGTAGTTATAGATGGTAACTTTGTCGCCGACATTAAGCTTGCTTACATCTACCGTTGTGCTGTAGGAGAAGCTCAACTCCTTGAGGTCGAGGGTGCACTCTGTAGTGTCAACCGTGACAATAAAGGACTGCACTTCGTGGGTATTATTACTCGATGGGACCTCGGACTCGGACGTATAACTCAAAGAAGAATAGTACTTGATGTTAAGGCTGATATGGTTGTTCACAAGGTTACTGTAGCGAAGCGTTTTTGTCTCTGTACCATCAAGGTAGGTGAGCGTCAGGCTTTCTTCAATAGCCTTCTGCATGGCCGGGGCGTTACCACGCTGAGGTGCGCTTGAAATGAGAGTATAAAAATGATCCTTAATCGTATATACCGCACGTCCATGCGGCATATCTACAGTGATCGTCCAAGGGGCAATAAGCGTGTTGGGGTCGTCCTTCTTTTGGGTAAGCGGACCGGGGGCGGTTTTCTTCGGTTCAAATTCCTGGCCGGGGATCGGGACTACCTCATCGGCATTGAATTGGCTGTCTCCCTTACCGTATTTGACCGTGTTCTTCACCGATGCAGCGGTATCAGGAACCGTGCTCGAATACCGGAACTCATACTGCTGAGCGTTATCGCCCTTTTGGAAGGTGTAGGTAAAGCCAGGCTTTCCTTTTGCGGAAGAAATGGTTTCTTTGAGCGAATTATCCCTTTGTCCGTCATTTTTCTTCGTTATATATAGCTTTATATCGCCACTGATCGTAGCTCCATTATCAAGGGTATCCGTTACGGTATAGCCCTCCAGATCAGCTTTGAAAGGGTTCTTTACAATAATAGTCCAGTCGATCAGACCGGTTCTATCATTGTAGTCGCCTTGCTTTTCGACCTTGGAGTCCAGGGTAACCTCGCACTTAGCCGATTTACCCTCGGTTCTTACTTTGTTGTCAAGCTCAGCCTCGCCGGTATAGGCAGTAAGAACATCGTAGCGCAGCACATATCTTTCTCCGGCTTTAAGCTGGGGAAGTTTAGTGTACTCAAAGCCCTTGAAGCAATTTTTATCAAATTTTTGGGCAAATTTACTGCGGTCAAAATTGGGCGAGTAGACGGAGGGGTCTATCTCGGTCTTTTTTCCATAAGCATCTATCTTTACCAGCTTGAACGAGCCCGGATCATAGGAAGTTTTATCGGTTAAGAGGTCGCCACTCTTCTGCAGACCGTCTTGGATCCAGATCTGCTCTTTCCAGCCATACGTCGAGGATACAACGACCTCATAGTGGAGGCGGGTCTTGCCATCGGAATCCTCCGTGATGGTGCCATCGGCGATAGAAGGCGTGCTCTTGGTAATGTCGATATCCTGCGGCTCCTCCAGGGTTACAGTCGTACCACCGGGGAATTCGATCTTATTGCCGCTGGTCGATACTTTTTTGTATTCCCAGTCGTAGTAGAACGAGCCGTTAAAACTCTTGGTAAGATCGAAGTAAGGAAGATCAGTATCAAAGGTAAGGGTCGTAGTGCCATCTTTGCGAAAGATCTGCGTACCGATCTTTCGCGCAGGTTTAAAGTTGTCAAAGATGTCAACTGGTTTATCCTCGGGCGGCTCAAGTCCAGTTGGCAGCTTATAGTTCAGGGTGTTGTTGTCTTTGCTCAGCACGCCGGCATCGACATGGTAATCAAACCGGGCGTTGACCGCCTTACCGAATTCCAGAGTGAAATTATCCGTCTGTTCTTTGTTGTCGACTTTAAAGGTCAAGTTGGTAATACCGCCATTTTGCTTCTTCTCGGTTTCATTAAAGAAGGCAACATATTTAACGGATGTAAGGGTGTCGGAACCCTCACCCGCCAGCGTAAGCATACCAGGGGCTTTCAGTGCGCCGTCAACGGCAGAGGAGAGCATCTCGTCTGCATACTGGGCATAGGCAACATCCACCACGGCCAGTACCTCGGCGCTGGAAATGGTGACCTCGGCAACCTTGCCGTCCACGTCGCCGGAGATGACGGTCAGGGTGTCATCGTCCGCCTCGCTCACAATGCCCACGGTCTCCACGGGCTGAGCGTCAGTCACGGTGGTGGTCTGCGGCTCGGCAGCGGGGGACACCACGCTGGGGATAAGGGTGTCCGCGCCGGATGCAGAGGTACCGGTGCTGTCCACCGGCTTTGCGGCGGGCTGCTCCGGGTTGGCGGTATCGGGGAGATCGGGGGTGATCACGCTGTCGGCAGCGGGGGCATCCTCAGCGGCAGGGGCGGTATCCAGCGCAGCAGCGCCGGAAGTTTCAAGCTCTGCGCCGTTCTCGAAATCGGTGTCCATGCTGAACTGGTCGTCCAGATCGTCCGCTGCACCATCGGCGCTGCTGTCCACAGCCACGGTGCGGGTGACGTACTTATTATAAATAACGATGTCGCCCACATTGGCGGCGCTGCCGTCCTCGCCGTCCAGCAGCCAGTCCATGTCGCTCATGGAGCTGCGCAGGGAAAGCACGCTGGCCTCCTGCGGGATGGCGCTCTGGGGGATACCGGCGTACTTCAGGCAGTAGGAGAGGAACATCACGTCCCACTCGCCGTAGGGGTTGCCGTAAGACTGGCCGTAGCGGGAGTAGTAGCGCAGGGTCACGCCGTCCGCGGGGTCGATCTCGAAGTTTTTCTCGCTCTGCTCGTAGCCCAGCTGGGTCTTTGCCACGCTGAGCAGGTCCTCGTCCCAGTTGCCGGTCATCACGGCCTCGGCGTTGGCGGCCTGCCACTCCTCGGGGGTCTCAAGGTCGGCGGAGGTGTCGCTCAGGCAGGCTACGGTGTGGTGATGCTCCGGCAGGGGGCAGGTAAGCACTTCCTCGTAGCAGGCGTCAGTGTGGTGGTGGTAGATGGGCTCCACGGTGTCCACCATCGGCTCCAGTGCCACAGGCTCGGCCACAGCCATAGCCGCCAGCTCGGCGCTCTGGGTGGGCTCCACCACCTGCTCCACAAGCTCGCCCTCTTCCAGTCCACAGGTCAGCTCGTACTCGGTGGTATAGCAGTTTTCATCGTGGGTATGCTCAAATTTCTCGCAGATCAGGGTGCCGTCCTCGGGGTCGAAGCAATCGTCACCGTGGACGTGCTCTTCCTCCATGCAGGTCAGGGTCTGCACCTCGGTGTAGCAGTCCTCGGTGTGCTCGTGGGGCACAAACTCGATCTGCGGCTCCAGTGCCAGCGGCGCGGGCTCTTCCTCAACGGTGGGATGGCTGGTGGCAGCAGCGGCGGCCACCTCGTCCGCATTTTCAAGCTCGCCTTCCTCGTAACCGCAGGTGAGCACCTTGGTGTAGCAATCCGCGGTGTGGGTGTGCTCCTCCTCGCCGCACTGGTACTGCGCGGTCATCGAGATGCCCACGCCATGCAGCTGCCAGTTGACGAACAGGGTGGTGATCATGGCAAGTGCCAGCACAAATGCGGTGTAGCGCCGCAGGGTGTGCCGGTTCTCACGGAACCGCTCCATGTACGTTTTAAGAATGTCGTTCATAACGAAATACCTCCTCCCGGGGTCAATGGATCAACGAGAAACTGGACAAGGGCCATATCCGCAGGAAAACCCTGCCCACGATCTGGCTTTTTTCAACGCAGCCTATCACGCTGCTGCGGCTGTCGATGGAGGTGGCACGGTGGTCGCCCAGCACGAAGTAGCGGTTTTCCGGCACCTGATAGGGGAACCGGATGTCGCATTCGCCCACGGTCAGCGCGTCCACATAGGGTTCGTCCAGCGCCACGCCGTTTACCGAGACTACGCCGTTCACGTCCATATCGATCACATCACCGGGCTGCCCGATGATGCGTTTGAGCAGCAGCTTGTTCTGCCAGTAAAACCCGCATAACTCACCGTTTTCAATGTGGTTGGATTTTACCAGCAGGATAATGTCTTTATCATTTAATGTAGGGTACATGCTGTCGCCGGAGACCTGAAGCACCGGCAGAAACAGCGTAGCCAGCAGCACAGCTACTGCGGCTACCACCACCAGAATATAGATCGTACTGCGCAGCACCCGCTGGTAGCGGCTCTGGTACGCAAGACGCTCACGTTCTGCGGCCACTTCCTCGGTGGAAGGGATGGAAGCGAACCGGATATCGCGTTTTTTCATGTTTCCTCCGAAGGCAGACCGTCGGTGCTGCGGTACTGGTCCAGCAGCTCGTTGGCCTTGTGGTCAAATGCCTGCCAGCGCTGCTGTACCTCCTGCTCGGCGCGCTCTACCATGGCCTTGCAGTCGGCCTCGGTCTGGGTGTGCTTTTGCGCGGCGGCGGCGGTCATGGCGTCGCATTCCTGCTGCGCCTGCGCTTTCAGGCTGTCGGCGTCTGCCTGTGCCTGCTCCAGAATGCGCTTGGCCTCGCTGCGCGCCTGCGAAAGGGTATTGGCGGCGGTGGCGTTGGTGTCCGCAAGACTGGCCTGCACCGAGTGCAGATAGTCATCGGCGGCGGCCTGCGCGGCGGCGAACACGTTGTTCAGCTCCAATGCGGCCTGCGCGATGGAACCGGCGCTTTCCAGCCGGAGCTGCCGGTCCTGCAGCTGCGCGGTAAGCGCGGCGTTCTGCGCCTTGAGCTGGTCCTCGCTCTGCTTCAGCGCATAGATGATCTCTATCAGTTCAGCGCGGTGCATCCGCCGCAGTTCACGATCTGCCATTTGTGTACAAACTCCCGAATGTAAAGATAACGAAAATTTTTTCGAAAATATCGAAACAACTTAAAGGAAATGCCTGAAAACTCACTTGTTGCCACGCAATTTGCGCAGCTGGAGAGGCCTTTTATGAACTATCTTATTTTAGCACATTTCCTGTAACAACAATATAACAAATCAGACACAAAATCAAGAGATAAAGCCGAAAAAATATCGCAAATTTTTTCATTTTATATGTAAAACGCCCAAAAAGAAGGTAATATACCGCAGAATTGTTAAAATTTCCCTTCATAATTCTGGAGAATGAAGTTCTGTGCAGTAATGCACTGAATTACAGCGTGTACGAAAAACGGGAGCCGCACTTTTCGAAAAAAGCGCGGCTCCCGAATCCGGTCTTTGGTGGGTATCCTTTTACTTGCCGAAGCTGCCCAGCAGGCTGTTCAGCGATACAAAGGACTGATAGATGACGTTAACGTTGTTGATGATGGAGCTTGCACCGGAGAAGATGCGGGCAATGTAGTTGAACACCTTGCCGATGTCCAGGAAGGACTGATAAGCGTTGCTGGCGCCGCCGTCCAGATAGGTCATCTCCTCGGCTTCGATGGTGGAATAGCTGGCGGGCATTTTCATGGTAGAAGTAGTCATGGTAAGATCCCTTTCTTCAATGGTGTCATTGTGTTTACAGCAGTGTTCAGAACATGGTGGCGACCAGCAGGGTGGTAAGCAGGGCACCGGCCACAAGGGCAGGGCCTACATACTTCTGCCACTGGACGGCAGGCTGGGTGGTGGGCTGCGGCACGGTAGAAGTACCGGCCTTGGCAGTCCAGTGGGCGTAGATGGTGGCATCGGAGGTGAACACGGTGGAGGTGGTCACCTTGCTGCCGCCCACCGGCTCGGTGTACCAGCCGTCAAAGGTGTAGCCCGTCATGGTAGGCTGCTCGGGCGTGCTCTCCAGTTTGCCGGACAGGTTCGTGTAGGTTACCACGGTGGAGCAGATGCCGCCTTGGGCATCCATACCAATGGCGTACACGTTCTCTTCCTTTTTGCTCCCTGAAGTTTTGTCGGCGGCAAATGCAGCCGGCAGCGCGCAGCACAGCAGCGTGAACAGGCAAAGCCCGACCACCAGCGTTTTCAGGAATTTTTTCATGAGATCCCTCGCTTTCCTTCACAAAGATGGAGACACTGCCCCGCCCGGGGAAAGCCCGGACATCGGCGTAGTTTCTTCAACTTATTTTTATCACATCCAGTGTACCAGAACCGCAACAAAAAATACAGTCTTTTGAGAAAATAATAAGAAAAATCAGGAAAAAAATAAATTTCACCTTTGCAATATGAATCTTGTGCCCCCTGCGGACTGTGTTTTTTGAAAAACGCGTCCCGCAAAACTTGCCTTTCGTAAAAACATGGAAGGATATGGAAAACGCAGGGCCCCGGCCGCAAAGCCCAAAAACCGACCCAAACCGCCGCAAGTGCGGCAGACAGCACACAGAAAAAGCTGCAAAAATGCGGCGCACCTCTTGTGGAACAGCGGAAAATATGCTATACTGTTTTGCATGATGCGCCATCGCCAAGCGGTAAGGCAGGGGACTTTGACTCCCCCATCGTAGGTTCGACTCCTGCTGGCGCAACCAGAAGAAGGCCGCTGCACAGGAAACTGTGCAGCGGCCTTCTTTATTTTTTGTTCTCCGGCAGCTTGAAGTAGCCGCGGTATTCGTCCGAGTAGATCTTGCTGCCCATACGGCTCACACCGCCGTACAGGTGGGTGCGCATCAGCGGCTCGATGGCGTCCAGATCCTTCTCCCGCAGGATGCGCAGCATCTCGGCGTGCTCGCTGACAACGCTGGGCACGTTGCGTGCACCCACGATGTCCAGACGGATAAAGCGGGAGTAGTCTGCCTGCGGGCGGGTCATCTGCTCCCAAAGGTACTCCTTGCTGGTCTTGTGGAACCAGTACTCGTGCATGGCAAGGTCGCAACTGAGGAAGTGGTTGAGATCAAAGTTCTCCGGGTCGCTGCGCCCCGCGGCGGCTTCCAGCAGCATATTATAAAGGTGTTCCACCGCAAGGATCTCCATGGGCGAGCAGCTCTGCACAAAGTCCCGGAACACCATGCCCTCCACCGCAACACGCTGGAAGATGAGCTGATCCACCACGCCGGTGTCGATGGCGGTAACAATGGTGCCCTTGCAGGGAATGATCTGCACAAAGCGGTTCTGCTCCAGCCGCTGCAAAACGCTGCGGATAGGAGTGCGCGAAACGCCGAACCGCTTGCACAGCTGGTTTTCGCTCAGCGCTTCCCCGGGCAGGATCTTCAGTGCGCAGATCTCGTCCTCGAGAATATGATAGAGCTCATCCGTGTGCTGTAATGTAGCCATAGTTGTTCTCCATTTATCCGGTAAATATAAGCTTATTATCATTGTACCGTTCCGACGACAGAATGTCAATGCTTGAATAGAAGTTTATGACAGCTCTTGTATACAGGAAATTACGATTGGGCAAAACACGGATCTTACAATGATAAAACTGGTATATTAGTTGAAAATGCCAGAAAAAAATTGAATAAATGCTGAAAAGAGGTGAATATTGTGCTAAATGCACAAAGAAACCTCAATAAGTTCAGTGAATATTGCTCTTGTAGAAATATGTGTTTTTTGTTACGATAGCAGCACGAAGTAAATGCTGTATACAGGCTGACCGGCAAGGAGACAAGCACGAGGCAGTTTCCCGGCGGCCTGACACAAGTTGGAGGACAATCGTATGAAAAAGATCTCTCGTCGCAGCTTTCTGAAGGTATCCGGCGCAGTGGCCGCAGCAGGTGCAATGGCAGCCTGCGGTGGTTCTGCCTCTTCCACCACCACCGCAGCACCTGCAGCCAGCTCCGCAGCCAGCTCTGCAGCCGGCGGTGATGACAAGTTTGCCTCTCTGGGCAGCTTTACCATGACCGTGGGTCATGCACAGCCCGAGGGCAACCCCCGCTTTGTCTCCATGGAAAAGTTTGCCGAGGATGTGGCTGCTGCCACCAACGGCCATGTGAAGATCGAGGTTTACGGCAACGGTCAGCTGGGCACCGAGAAGGAGATGCTGGAGCAGGTGGTCGCAGGTACCATTCAGGGTATGCGCGGCGGCCAGTTCGACTTCAGCCCCCGTCTGCTGATGTTCACCCTGCCTTTCCTGACCAACACCCGTGCACAGGTCACCGCTCTGCTGCAGAGCGAGCTGGCACAGAAGGTGTGCGCTGAGGCCGAGGGTGAGACCGGCACCGTCATCATCAACCTGTGCGATGCAGGCGGCTACCGTCAGTTCTCCAACTCCAAGCACCCCATCAAGGCTCCCGCAGACCTGAAGGGCCTGAAGATGCGCACCAACGGCATGAAAACCATCGACATGACCTTCCAGGCCATGGGCGCTACCACCACCACCATTCCGTACTCTGACCTGTACATGGGCCTCAAGACCAGCGTTGCCGATGGTCAGGAGAACCCGTGGGTCAACGTGGAGGGCATGAAGTTCTACGAGGTGCAGAAGTACTTCACCGAAGTGAACTACCAGTTCCATCCGGACCCCTTCTATGTGAACGCCGCCTGGTGGAATGCTCTGCCGGAAGAGTTCCGTGACGCCATCACCGAGTGCGCTACCGCTATGGGCGAGTACAACGACCAGCTGATCGACCAGAACTCCAGCGCTGCAAAGCAGACCATCGTGGACTACGGCTGCGAGGTGTACGAGCCCTCCGCAGACGAGCTGAAGGCCTTCCAGCAGGCTGTGCAGTCCGTGTACGACAAGTGCATCAGCGAGGGCATCTGCACCGCAGACGAGCTGAAGGAGATGCAGGATATCGTTGCAAAGGCATAACCGCTTGCGCGTATATCGTTTTTATTGAGGCACGGGGGCAGCCTTCGGGCTGCCCTTTTTCAATGATAAACCACCCACAACATTACAGGAAAGGGGCTGAGCACAATAGAAGCGCTCAAAAAATTCGGGAAAAAGCTGTTTGACCTGTACTTTTTCATCGGGATCGTCGCTATGGCACTGCTTGCCGCGCTGGTCATTTTTACGGTCATTGCACGCTACTGCTTCTCCCTGAGCTGGAAGCAGCTGGCAGAGTTCAACACCACCCTGTTTGCCTTTACCACCTTCTGGGGCATGGGCATCAACGTCATCAAGGATGAGCACGTTATGATCGACATCATCTACGACGGTGTCAAGCCCGCCCGCAAGCGCTGGCTGGCCATCATCAACTACCTCATCGTACTGGCCGTGGATCTGGTATTCACCTATCAGGGCTTCAAGTATGTTGGCGTTGCAGGCAAGCAGATCAGTCAGGGCATGGAGATCCCCATGATGTATATGTACGGCATCATGCCGGTTTGCGGCATCATTTGCGCCATCTGCGTCGTGATCAAGATCATCACCCTGTACAAGGCCGACATTTCCTTCTTTGCGCCCAAGAACAAGGCGCTGACCAAGGAAGACGCATAAGGGAAAGGAGAGAAAATACTTATGGCAATGCTCATCCTTCTGGTGCTGCTGATCTTCTTTGCTGCACTGGGCGTGCCGCTGGCCTTTGCAATCGGCGCTTCCTGCGTGAGCTATATTCTGATCTACGCACCCAACTTTATCACCATGCTGCCGCAGCGCGTGTGGAACGGCGCTTACAGCGAGCTGATGATCGCCATGCCGCTGTTCATGCTGGCCGGTGAGCTGATGAATACCGGCGGTATCACCCAGCGCATCATCAACTTCTGCATGGAGCTGCTGCGCCCGGTGCGCGGCGGTCTGGGCGAAGTGAACATCGTGGCGTCCATGATCTTCGGCGGCATCTCCGGCTCCTCTGTGGCGGATACCTCTGCTCTGGGCTCCATCCTGATTCCCGCCATGGAAAAAGAGGGCTATCCTCCGGAGGCTTCTGCGGGTATCACCGTTGCTTCCTCCACCATGGGCATGATCATCCCGCCCTCTACCCCCATGATCGTTTACTCCATGATCTCCGGCGCATCCGTGGGTGCGCTGTTCATGGCAGGTGCCGTGCCCGGTATCCTGATCGGTCTGACTCAGCTGGTCCTCGTGTACATCATCAGTGCAAAGAATGGCTGGCACCCGGCAAAGGCCAAGTTTGACGCAAAGCGCGCCGCCAAGAGCCTGCTGAGCGGCATCCCCGCCCTGATCATGCCGGTGTTCATCATCATCTGCGTTTCCTTTGGCGTCTGCACCGCCTCCGAGAGCGCCGGTGTCGCTGTGCTGTACTCCATTCTGGTGGGCTTCTTCGTTTACAAGGAGCTGACCTGGAAGGGTGTCTGGGAGGCACTGAAAAAGACCCTGATCTCTTCCTCCTCCATCATGCTCATCATCGGCTTTACCACCATCTTCACATGGGTGCTCACCATGCAGAAGGTGCCGCAGACCGTGGGCGCATTCTTCATGTCCCTCAACCTGCCCGCATGGGCCATTGCGCTGATCTTTGACGTGCTGATCCTGATGATCGGTACCTTCATCGACGTCAGCCCCGCCATCCTGCTGCTGACCCCCATCCTGCTGCCGGTCATGCAGCAGTACGGCTTCTCTCCGCTGCAGTTCGGCGCTATGATGATCACCGGCCTTGCCATCGGTCTGGTCACGCCTCCTGTTGGCATGTGCCTGAACGCCTGCAACAAGATCAACCGTATGCCCATCATTGAGATCTTCAAGGGCGCTGCACCTTATGTCATCTGCAACGTCATCGTGCTGATCTCTATCAGCCTGTGGGGCCCGCTGACCACCGCCCTGCCGCAGCTGTTGGGTTACAGCATTTTCTGAGCATAGGTCTGTACGCAGCCGCACCCGCCGCAAAGCGGGTGCGGTTTATAATAGGAACCCGAGAAAAAAGAGAAGGTGTAAGAATTGACTCTGAAGGAAAAGATGAAAAAGGGCCCGGTTTTCGGTATGGCGTGCTTTACCGGCACGACCTGCGTGATCGAAAACATTGCCATGTCCGGTCTGGATTTTATCTATCTGGATCTGGAGCACACCAACTATATGCTGGATGAAGCATTCGAAAAGCAGATCATGGCTGCAAAGCTGCATGATATTTCGGTGCTGGTGCGCATGGCAGACGACAACGAGGTGGCCATCCGTAAGGTGCTGGAATGGGGCGCAGACGGTGTTGTGATCCCCCACTGCAAGACGGCCGAAATGGCACGCCGCAGTGTGGAGGGCGCAAAGTTTGCACCGCTGGGCCGCCGCGGCGGCGAGAGCAATGTGCGCGCTGCCGGCTTTGGCTACCACAACTTTGACTGGAACGCCTACATCGAGCAGCAGAACCGGGATACGCTGGTCATCCCCATGGATGAGGACTTTGAGTTTACCGATAACATCGACGAGATCCTTGACGTGCCCGGCATCGATGCCGTCAACTTCGGACCCATCGACTACGCTGTTTCCAAGCAGCTGAAGATCGGCTACTCCATGGGCGAGGAGGTCCACGAGGCCTACAAGACGCTGGTGGCAAAGTGCCGCGCCAAGGGTCTGGGCGTTCTGGGCCCGGTGGTGCCTCCCACGCAGGAGAACCTGAAGCAGGCTATTGCAGACGGCTACAACATGATCATTCTCGGCAATGATATGTGGCACTTCCAGAAGGCTCTGAAGGAACTGGTGAACGATCAGGTCGCACCGGTGCGCAAGGAACTGCTGGGCGAGTAACCGCTGACCACTGAAAAAAGCTGAAAGGCACATACCCTCGCAGACGCGGCAGGGTATGTGCCTTTTTTGCACGTTGTTCAAAATTGAAAAGTTGTGATAGAGTTCCGCATTATTTTTGCGCACCGCCGGAGCGCTGGCAGGGGATGATTTTATAATGCAAAGCCGGGCGGCAAATAGAAAACCCTCTCAGGCGCGTTAGCGCCTGAGAGGGTTCAGCCCGGCTTTGCATTTTTATCCTTTATTCAGCAGAAGCGGATACGGTACTCCCGGGGGGTGCAGTGCTTGATCTCCCGGAAGGTCTTAATAAAGTAGCTGGCATCGGAAAAACCGCATTCCAGCCCCACCTCGCCGGTCTTGAGCCGGGTGGAGCGCAGCAGCTCGGCGGCTTTTTCCACCCGGAACTGCTTGACGTACTGGATGGGCGTGATGCCCAGAAACTGCCGGAAACTGCGCAGACAGGCACTTTCGCTCAGGGCGACGCACTCGGCCAGTTTTTCCACGGTCAGCTCCTCGGCGTAGTGCTCCTCTACATAGCGCAGCATCTGCTTCATCCGCTCCGAGGCGATCTGCTCCTGCTCCGATACCTTCACCTTGCCGCTGACGCATTGGGTAATGAGCAGCCGCAGGGCAGCGGTAAGGTGGTAGCGCACCCGGTTCTCGTAGTCAAAGGGCTCGTCCGCCACGCCCTTCCACGCCTCCCGCAGGCAGAGCAGCACCTGCCGCTGCCATGGCACGGCCTCGTCCAGCAAAAAGAAGGGCGGCGTGCCCGGCTGCAAGAGCGGGCGGATGAGTTTTTGCCAGAATACGGTGTCCATGCCGCCGACAAGCCGGGGCTGAAATACGCCGGAGTGCAGCAGCGCCCTGCCCTCGGCAGGCTCTACCGCGTGCAGCGCCCCGGAGTTGATGAACACCCCCTGCCCGGTCTGCAGGGTCAGCCGGGTCTTGTTCACATCTACATGGATGGGCCCCAACGCCGCCAGAATGAACTCAAATTCCTCGTGCCAGTGCCACGCCACCGAAAAACAGGAAAGATCCTCGGCGTAGCAGGCGATAGGGAACAGCGGGCTGCCATGCTGGGTCTGCTCCCGCCCGGCGGCATCGGCCACCACGGCAGTAGCGCTGGACAGCCCCACCCGGCCACTGGTATAGGATGCACAGCTTGTCTGATATGCCATATTCACCAAATCCTTTCCGCAATACTTTGAATGTTTTTTGTCAATGCCGGTTTTGTTGCATATACTATGCGGTTTTATTCTATTATTAGTGATTGTTTTGTGGTATTATCCTATCAGAGCTTCCAAGCTCAGTATAGCACCAAGGCAGCCGGGACGCAAGCTGTGCAAGCGCTTCCACTGCCGGGCAAAACCGCTATTCTCCCGCCGCCTGTCCAAAGAGGACTGGACGGCAAGTGTAACATAAACCATTTCATCAAGGAGGTATTCCTATGCTTCGTATCGAGTATTTTGATAAGGAACGTTTCATGAACCAGCTTTCTGCCAGCCACGGCAGCGTGCTGCTGCATCTGGACAACGGCAAGACCTGCGACCTGAAAAAGGACGCTACCGCACGCTCTATGCTGCAGATGATGGACACTGCCCCCAAAAAGGGCTTTGACCTCACCGTGACCGACCCCGCCGACGTGACCGGCTTCCTGCGCTATATGCTGGAGGCAGGCCGCACCGAGCGCGTGGCCGGCTGAGTAATGCCAATCTCTTATCCCAATAAGTGTCACAGCAAACGCAAAGCGCCCGTCCCGGTCATGCCGGGGCGGGCGTTTTGCCTGTTTTACCGGAAAGCTTGCGCGGGCGGGCAGTCTGTGGTAAGCTGAAAGCAGAAAAAACAAGATGGAGGGAACGACTATGAACCTGAAGGAAGCATTCCGCTACCAGAACAAGCTCCAGTCCCTGCTGGACGAGGCACAGGGCATTCTGGATTGCGATGCCAACGTGACCAAGGTGGCCAACACCTATCTGCGCCATAAGGTGATGCCCGAGGCCGAGGACGAGACCGTTATGGACGTGGCACAGACCGAATATGCAGAGCAGATCACCGACGTTGCTCGGTTCATGCTCTATCTGCTGGAGGAGAAGAGCCGCCTGTTTGCTGCCATCCGCAAGGCAAAGGATGCGCTGGACATGGATATGGACAGCGAGGTCAGCCTGAATGCCGCGCGGCAGAGCATTGCCCGCACCTTCAAACGGATGAACGACCTGCGCAGTTCTGAGCAGCTGCTCTCCGGCGGGGGCACCGGCTACCGCTTCAACGCCGAGGGAAACCAGATCTCCTACTGCTGCGATGTGAAGCGGGTGACCACCATCAACTACGACCGCAAGGTCATCCATGCGGCGCTGAGCAAACTGAACCGACAGGCAGACGAAACCTCCAATCGGCTGGACCTCTGCCTTGTGACCTCCAAGGTGGACTACACTGTCCCCTTTGATGTAAATGCCAGCTTTGCCGAAGCCTTTGAAATCTATCTGGAAAACGCCAAAAGCTAAATAAACGTTCCACCGGCTATTTTGGGTGCGGCAAGCGCCGGGTGCACAGCTGCCGGTTCAGGTGCAGATGAACTATAACGCTGCACATTTCCGCAAGGAAGTTTTGGTACGGCTCACCTTACGAGCCAGCTATTATGAAAAAATCTTGCGTTCGGCTTTTCCGCCACCGCCAGACGCTTTTTCGCCGAAACCGTCCCTTGCTCCTTCCCGCATTCCTGCTTTTGCGCTTACGTCTCCATGGGCAGGCAGGCAAGCCACCCTTCATGAATTTGCCCCGCAGACTGCTGCGGGCACACACTTTCTGCGTGCCGGGTGGGCGCTCTGCGCCCCTTTGCACGCGGAGTAAAATGGCAGCCGCCCCTGCGCTTGCCGTATCCAAAATAGCCGGTGAAAAAACCAGAACCGGAGGAATGCTCTATGAAAAAATGCAATCTGTTTTATCTCAGCGGACTGTTGTTTTTTCTTGTTGCGGTGCTGAATCTTGTTACCGGCGAGAATCACTCTATGGCGGTGGTATGGCTCTGCCTTGGCTTCGCCTTTTTGTGTCTGGGGCATTCGCAACAGAAAAAATAAAGCATTCCTGCAGCCCCGGCGGTGGAAAAATCTGGCCGGGGCTGCAATTCTTTGCGGGGCTCGTTCGTATTCCAGACAGAACGACCAAATTTCGACAAAAACGAGGTAGGATCATGTCAACCAAGCCGATCGATTCCACTGTCGCGACCCGCTTTGACCTGAGCGCAGCGGCGCTTCATATCCTTGCTATGGCGCTGATGCTGATGGACCACCTGTGGGCGACGTTGCTGCCCGCGCAGGAATGGCTGACCTGTGCCGGGCGGGTGGCGTTTCCCATCTTTGCCTTTATGGCGGTGGAGGGCTATTTTCACACCCACGATTTGAAAAAATACACCCTGCGTCTGCTGCTGTTTGCACTGCTTTCGGAAGTGCCCTTCGATTTGATGTACGGCGGTACATGGCTCTACCCGGTGCACCAGAACGTTATCTGGACGCTGCTTTTGGGCATTCTGGGCATCCATCTGATGGAAACGGTGCGCAAAAAGCAAAAAACAGGACTGTACCTGCTGGTATCCGCCCTTGTGGTGGCGGCGGGCGCGGTGCTGGGCACGCTGGGCATGGTGGACTACTACGGCGCAGGGGTGCTGACTGTGTTCATCTTCTACTTCTTCCATGGACGCAAGTGGTGGTGTCTGCTGGGGCAGCTGGCAGCGCTGTACTGGGTCAACGTGGAGCTGCTGGGCGGGCTTATGTACCCCATTCAGCTCTTCGGCATGGACTTTGAGCTTTGCCAGCAGGGGCTGGCGCTGCTGGCACTGGTGCCCATCTGGCTGTACCGCGGTCGGCAGGGCTATCACAGCAAGCCTTTCCAGTATGCCTGCTACGCCTTTTACCCCGTGCACATGCTGCTGCTGGTTCTGGTGCTGAATTTCGTGAACCGGTAAGGAGAATGGAGCACTCCAAAAACATTTTTACGAGTGGGGCGTAGAGAGGAACTTCCGCTGAAATAGTCAAAGCGCATGCGGAGCCATTCGAAATCGTCCCGCCGGTACAAGGCCGCTGCACAAAGCGCTGTGCGGCGGCTTTTTTGCGGGAAAACCGACACATGTTCACAAAAAGTTCAGCCTTTTGAGCAAAAAATACTATTTTTTTCGTGTAAAATAAACAACATGGATTGAATGCCGCCCGCGATTGGATTATAATAATAATGTATGCAAAAGCGCATTTGCTGTGTTTTTTATAATGCGTACTGCTTGAAAACAGCGTAGCTGCGCGATGCGGGCTACTGAAAAGAGAGAGCTGCCGTTGCGGGTCTTTGCCGCAAACGGCTTGTTTGCCATAGCAGCCGGGGTGTTCCGTTCCGGTTATTTGTCCTTAGGAGGAAAAACAAGGTGAGAGTAGGTCTTGACATCGGTAGCACCACCATCAAGTGCGTGGTGCTGGGCGAGCATGATGAACTGCTGTATTCTACATACGAACGACATTATAGTCATATTCTGGAAAAGGCGCAGGAGCTGCTGCGGCGCATTGACGCCGAGCAGCTGCATGGCTGCAAGGCGCTGCTCAGCATCTCCGGCTCTGCCGGTATGGGCTTAGCCGACAGCTGCGGTGTGCCCTTTGTGCAGGAGGTGTTCTCCACCCGCGTGGCGGTCAAGCGCTTTATGCCCAAGACCGATTGCGTCATTGAGCTGGGCGGCGAGGATGCCAAGATTCTGTTTTTGACCAACGGCACCGAGGTGCGCATGAACGGCAGCTGTGCCGGCGGCACCGGTGCCTTCATCGACCAGATGGCTACCCTGCTGAAGATGAGCGCCGAGGAAATGAACAAAGCTGCCGAGCAGGCGCAGCGCACCTATACCATCGCCAGCCGCTGCGGCGTGTTTGCAAAAAGTGACGTGCAGCCGCTGATCAATCAGGGTGCCCGCACCGAGGATATCGCCGCCAGCATCTATAAGGCTGTGGTCAACCAGACCATCGCCGGTCTGGCACAGGGCCGCCCCATCAAGGGCAATATCCTTTATCTGGGCGGCCCGCTCACCTTCAGCACCGTGCTGCGCAAGAGCTTTGACGAAGCGCTGAACGTGACCGGAATCTGCCCGGAGAACAGCCTGCTGTATGTGGCGCTGGGCGCTGCGTTGTATGCCGACAAGGAGTTTGTGCTCACCGAGGTGGCCGATGCGCTGGACAAGTACGCCGCCACTGCTACCTATGCCAGCGAGCCGCCGCTGTTCGCCAGCAAGGAGGAGTACGAGGCTTTCCACGCACGGCACATGTCCCATAGTGTGCCCCGCGTGGCTTTTAGTGTCCACTGCGGGCCGGTGCATATCGGCATCGACTCCGGCTCTACCACCGTCAAGCTGGTGGTGGTGGACGAAAAGAGCCAGATCTTGTACACCAACTATCAGCCCAACCTCGGCAACCCGCTGCCCCTCATCCGGGAGCAGCTGCTCAAGATCTATAAGGAGCATCCGGGGCTGCAGGTGGCCAGCGTCACCACCACCGGCTACGGTGAGGAACTGGTGAAAAACGCTTTCCGCTGCGATTACGGTCTGGTGGAAACGGTGGCACATTTCACCGCTGCCAAATACTTTATGCCGGACGTGGATTTCATCATTGATATCGGCGGGCAGGACATGAAGTGCTTCAAGATCGAGGATGGTGCCATCAGCAACATCTTCCTGAACGAGGCCTGTTCCTCCGGCTGCGGCAGCTTTTTGCAGACCTTTGCGCAGGCACTGGGCTACGACGTCAAGGAGTTTGCCGCACTGGGTCTGTTCGCAGACCGCCCGGTGGACTTGGGCAGCCGCTGCACCGTGTTCATGAACAGCTCGGTCAAGCAGGCACAGAAGGACGGTGCCAGCATCGAGAATATCTCCGCAGGCCTGTCCATCAGCGTGGTCAAGAACGCGCTGTACAAGGTGATCCGCGCTTCCAGCCCGGAAGAGCTGGGCCGCAAGATCGTGGTGCAGGGCGGTACCTTTTATAATGAAGCCGTGCTCCGCGCCTTTGAAAAGGAAATGGGCGTGGAGGTCATCCGGCCGGACATTGCCGGTCTGATGGGCGCTTACGGCGCTGCTTTGTACGGCCTGCGCCAGAGCCATAAAAACAACCAGACTACCTCTGCCATGATGGACGAACAGGAACTGGAAAAGTTTGCACAGCAGGTGGTCAGCGTCAAGTGCGGCGGTTGCGGCAACCATTGCCAGCTGACCGTCAATACCTTTGCCGATGGCCGCAAGTTCATCTCCGGCAACCGCTGTGATAAGCCCGTTACCGGCAAGAGCGAGGACAACAGCCTGAACCTGTACGCCTACAAGCAGCAGCTGCTGGCCAGCTACAAGCCTGTTCCCGGCAAGCGCGGTTCCATCGGCATCCCGCTGTGTTTGGGCTTCTACGAGCTGCTGCCCTTCTGGTACGCCTTCTGGACGAGCCTTGGCTTTGCGGTGCACACCAGCCCGGTGTCCACCCGCGGGCTGTATCTGGCCGGACAGGCTACCATCCCCAGCGATACCGCCTGCTTCCCGGCAAAGCTGAGCCACGGCCACATCAAGGCACTGAGCCAGATGCAGCTGGACGCCATCTTCTACCCCTGCCTGACCTACAATGTGGACGAGGGCTTGGGTGACAACCATTATAACTGCCCGGTGGTGGCCTACTACCCGGAGGTTCTGGCAGGCAACTGCCCGGAGCTGGAGGGCAAAAAGTTCATCTATGATTATGTGGGCATCCACCGCCCCAAGGACTTTGTGCACAAGATGGCAAAGGAGGTGCTGCCCAAGTACTTTGGCGGCATCTCCGAGCGGGAGGTGCAGGCCGCAGCCGATGCCGCCTACGCGGAGTACGAGGCACACATGGCTAAGATCCGGGTAAAGGGCAGCGAGATCATCGATGAGGCGCGCCGTCAGGGCAAGCGCATCATTGTGCTGGCAGGCCGCCCCTACCATGTGGACCCGGAGGTCAACCACGGCATCGACCACCTGATCACCCGCCACGGGGCTGCGGTGGTTACCGAGGACAGCATCTCCAACCGGGTGCAGAAGTTCCCCACCAGCGTGCTGAACC
>OIZF01000520.1_pt1 | contig 26669 bp, 23 predicted proteins | sample 1588471 | NCBI WGS metagenome assembly OIZF01 (sample SAMN03283279) | human gut metagenome | biome: human-associated habitat; material: feces | host: Homo sapiens | place: Peru | collected 2012
CACAACGCTGGAAGAACTTGCCGCTTTGTGGGACGCCCGCACCGCCCTGACCGCCGCCCGGGAAGCCGTGGACGAGCAGGCCGCAAAGCTGGCCGAGTGCCGCGAGAATCCGCTTTTGCAGCAGCTGTATAAGGAGGAAGAGGTGCGCGAAGCCGCATGGGAAGCCGCCCGCACCGCCGTGGAGCAGACCGGCGGCGACCTGCGCGTGTGCGAAAAACAGATCTCCTCCTGCGAGGCGGAGCAGCAAAAGGCGGTGGACACCGCCGAAAAGAGCGCACAGGCCGCCGAGAGTTTCTTTGCCGCCCACCCGCTGGTGGAGCCGCTCTCCCGCAGCCGTCAGCAGGCGCTGACCGGGCCGGACAAGTCCCCCCGTGCCGCCGCGCAGGCCGCCGAAAAGGCACAGGCCAAGCTGGACGATGCCCTGACCGTCTACCTGAACAGCACGCTGGAACCGGCACAGCGGGAATACAACCAGCGCTATGTCTGCGATTATCCCTTGGGGCTTGCCGGGCTGGAACAGTACCGCGCCCAGCACGAGAGCCTTGTGCGCATCGACCTGGAGCGCTACGCCGCCCGTCTGGAGCAGGCGCAGCGGGACTGCAAGGACCGCTTCCGCAAGGATATTTTGTTCCGCATGAAGGACGATATCTTCAACGCCCGGCGGCAGTTCCGGGAGCTGAACAAGGTCATGGAGCAGCTGACCTACGGCGAGGAAGTCTACCGCTTTGAGCTGGAACCCAGCCGCGACCCGCAGCTGGCGGCGTTCTATCAGGTCATCGTGGATAAAGGCAACCAGCAGATGACCGAGGGTGATTCTCTGGATAACCTTGCCGCCACCGCCGACCCCGCCTACGAGCGTCAGGTGGATGAGCTGATGGAAAAGATCATGGCAGACGTGGACGAGAACACCCGCGCCCGGCAGGAGGGACGCACCGCCGCCGGTGCCACCCTTTCGGACTATGTGGACTACCGCACCTATCTGGACTACGATATCAAGGTGACCAATCAGGTCACCGGGCAACAGGCGTATCTTTCCCGCGTCAGCCGCGATTCCTCCGGCGGTGAGAATCAGGCACCCTTCTATGTGGCCATCTGCGCAAGCCTTTTGCAAATTTACCAGAAGAGCGAAAACAGCATCCGTCTGGTGCTGCTGGACGAAGCCTTCAGTAAAATGACCAGCGACCGCATCCGCCCCATGATGGAACTGTTCCGCCGCCTGCAATTGCAGGTGCTGCTCATCTCCACCGTGGAAAAGAGCACCGCCATCCAGCCCTACTGCGACATCACCTACTCCATCGTCCGCCACGGCGACGCCAACGCCATCGCGCCCTTTGTCCGCCTTGCAGCAGAATGAGGTGCACGGAAATCAATTTTCCTCTAAAGGCTTCCCCCGGTCGGGGGAAGCTGTCACCGCAGGTGACTGATGAGGGCGCAGGCAAACGGCAGATTATGGGAAATTACCCCTCATCCGGCGCTACGCGCCACCTTCCCCCCAAGGGGTGAAGGCTTTTGCTCCGGGGCAGACTGCAAAAGTGAATTTCCGTAGGCTAAACAGCCAAAAGCCTAAATTATTGCAGTCTATTTTCACAAATTTATAGCCGCAATTTCATGCGTCCCGCCAGTTTTTGCACAAATGCACCAAAACCCCTTGATAAAATCCGACCACTGTTGTAGAATGGCCATATAGAGAACAATGCTCTATCGGCCTTGGGTATGGACGCCGGGGAATCGGGATGCAATGCGGCATTCCCCCCTTGACAAAGGAGTATTGAAGATGAAAAAGATGAATTATCCCGCAGATTATGCGGTACTTTCCAACGAAGAAATGACCTATACCACCGGCGGCGGCGCAGTGGATGATGCTGCCGGGATCGCTACCACTGCCGCAACGGTCGTAGGTGCTGTGGTGCTGGTCTCCAGCTATATCTGGGGCATCAAGCAGGCACGCACATGGCTGCAGCAGGACGGCAACAAGGACGGTAACTTCTTTACCGTGATGGGCCGCGCCACCGATGCCCTTGTCGCCGATATGGGCAAATCTGCCAGCAACTTTGTGCGGGATGCCGTTTCCACCACCATGGTGGTGGCGCTGGCTCCCCTGAGCGCCCTTCTGCTGATCGTGCGCTGACCTTTTTAATCAGATAAAACGGTGCGATTTGGGTGCACCGTTTTGGATAGCTTTGTTTCAAAAGGAGTGTTATTATGGAAAAAATGATGATGCCCGCGTACTACAATGTACTGTCCACTGAGGAAATGACCTACACCGAAGGCGGCGCTACCATGGTTCAGGCTGCCTGCGCATGGTTCCTGCCTTTCTACGGCTGGTTCAAGGGCATTACTGCTGTCCGCGACTACCGCAAGAAGAATCCTGACAACTGGACCGAGACCGGTCTGGACGCCCTGAGCAAGGACATGGAGAAGAGCACTGCCAACCTGCTGTATGACATTGCTTGCTCCATCTCCGTTGTCAGCTCCTGCGCAAGTGTTGTGTGGCTGGTCCCGAATGCTCTCATCGTCTTCGGCTCCTGATTTCCCGGAGTAAACCAAAGAACAAAGCAAGCGGAGGCGCTGCCCGAAAGGGCAGCGCCTCCGCTGTTTTTGTAGGGTTCACACGCAAAAAACGGCGGCACGCTCCGATGGAACGTGCCGCCGTTTGGTTTTTTTATAATACAATCAACCTGGGTATCGTGCCTGTTTTTCAGCAAGCGGTATCTCCAAAAAATGGTTTTACTGTATTGGGCGAAAGCCCGCTGCGCTGTGCTTTCTCCTGTTCGTAGGTCACACGGGTCGCTTCCTCCACAAAGGCTCTGACCTCCGGCGTTGCCGTAGACCATGTAACATTGAAACGGTGACAAATCTGATAAAACGTGCGATAAAACGCCTCTCGTTCCGGGTCACGCTGGAAATACTCTTTTGCATCCATCGAAAACACCTCACTTCAAATACGTCACAAAGATATTCATAGCCGCCTCGCCAGACAGTTCATAACGCGGCGCTCCGCCAAAACTCGGCAGTGGGCACGCGCCATAATCCCGGATATAGTGTTCTGCCAATTCCGGAACCTTTGCTTCAAATGTGACCGTCCCGCCACATCCATGATCGATCGACAGCTTGATACCGTAGGCAATCAAGACCCGTCCGATTCCCTGATATCTTTTGGAATGACCAACAATTGTCGGGTTGCTTTCCGGCTGGCTTTCAATATAGGTGATGTGCACCATCACATCATTTTCCAGTATTTCATACGCTGCCAGTGCAACCAATTCGCCATCCGTTGTTTTTAACGCATACTTTTCAAAAGCATCCTTCTGGATATAGGCAGACATCCAACTCGTCTGCCATACAGGCTCTTTTTCCGTCTGTGCCGCATCTGCTTTTTTCATGCGTGTGATCCTCACACCTATTTTCTGTTCATCATCCGTTTTCAGAATAAACGGTATAAACCTTGCCATATAAACCTCTTTCCCAAATGCGACGTCCCGAATCATCAGTTATATTATACTCGATTCTGTGTAGCTTTTCAACAAAAACAAAAATCCCCTGAACTGCTGTTCCCGGCAGCTCAGGGGATTTCATACCTTATGCGTTGAACATATCCTTCAGCTTTTTGAAGAAGCCCTTACGCTTTTCGTAGTTTTCTTCTTTCAAAGTGCCCTCAAATTTCTTCAGGGCATCGCGCTGCGCCTTGTTCAGCTTTTTGGGGATCTCCACCTCGCACTTGACGTACATATCGCCGCGGCCGCGGCCGTTCAGGTACTGGATACCCTTGCCGCGCAGGCGGAAGGTGGTGCCGCTCTGGGTGCCCTCGGGCACGGTGTACTCCACCTTGCCGTCAATGGAGGGCACGGTGACATTGTCGCCCAGCACCGCCTGACTGTAAGTGATGGGCACGGTGACCCACACATCGTAGCCGTCGCGCTGGAACACCTCGCTGGGGCGCACGGTGACCATGACGATGACATCACCGGCGGGGCCGCCGTTGGTACCGGCATCGCCCATGCCGCGCAGTGCAAAGCTCTGGTCGTCGTCGATGCCCATGGGGATGGACACCTCCAGCGTCTTTTTGGTAGCCACCTTGCCGCTGCCGTGGCAGACCTTGCAGGGGTTCTTTACCAGCTTGCCCTTGCCGCCGCAGCGGGAGCAGGGCTGCTGGGTCTGCATCACGCCAAAGGGGGTGCGCTGCTGGCGGATGACAAAGCCGCGTCCGCCGCAGTCCGGGCAGGTCTCGGGGCTGCTGCCGGCGGCACAGCCGGAGCCGTGGCACTCGGTGCATTCCTGCTGACGGGTGAAGGTAATGTTCTTCTTGCAGCCGTGCACGGCCTCGTCAAAACTCAGGGTAATGCGCACCCGGATGTCCTGACCCTTGCGGGGGGCGTTGGGGTTTGCCTGACGGGACGAGCCGCCGAAGCCGCCAAAGCCACCGCCGAAGATATCGCCAAAGATGTCGCCCAGATCCACGCCGTCGCCGCCAAAACCGCCAAAGCCGCCGGGGCCGCCGCCGTTCTGTGCTGCGTAGGTGGGGTCAACACCGGCAAAGCCGTACTGGTCGTACAGCTGGCGCTTCTTCGGGTCCGAAAGCACCTCGTTTGCCTCGTTGATCTCCTTGAACTTTGCCTCGGCGTCCTTATCGCCGGGGTTATAGTCCGGGTGGTACTTCATGGCAAGCTTGCGGTATGCCTTTTTGATCTCGGCATCGCTTGCGCCCTTGGATACCCCCAGCACTTCGTAATAATCACGCTTTTCCTGTGCCATATCCACTCACCTCTCCGGGAACGCCCTCTCCGGGTAACGCCCCGGTCGGTTCCTCCTGTAACTTGATCTCTACATTTCTTGCCTCTCCCCTTGGGAGAGGTGGCATTGCGCAGCAATGACGGAGAGGGTGAACCCGCTTGTTTCTCCAGCATCCTCGCCCTCTCAGGCGCTGGCGCGCCAGCTCCCCCAAAGGGGGAGCCAAGTATGCAGAGGCATCTCTCTATAAACCAGCAAGAGCCGCCCCGGCCTAAACCGGAGCGGCTTTTGCTCTATTGCGCGTGTGCCCGCCGGTTTGGCCGGACACAGCGCTTTGTGTCAAACTTAGACTTCCTTGAAGTCGGCATCCACAACGCCGTCATCGTTGGGCTTTTCGTTGGTTGCGCCTGCGTCAGCACCGGGCTGTGCACCGGCGGTCTGCTGTGCGGCAGCGGCTGCCTGATACATCTTCTCGAACACCTGGCTCAGGGCTTCCTGCTTTGCCTTGATGTCGTCCACGTTGCCGGACTGGACAGCGGTCTTCAGGTCAGCCAGCTTTGCCTCGGCATCGCTCTTCACGTCTGCGGGCAGCTTGTCGCCGTTCTCCTTCAGCATCTTTTCGGTCTGGAACACCATCTGGTCGGCACCGTTGCGGATATCGACCTCTTCACGCTTCTTCTTATCGTCGGCAGCAAACTGCTCAGCTTCCTTCACAGCCTTGTCGATGTCCTCCTTGGACATATTGGTAGAAGCGGTGATGGTGATGTTCTGCTCCTTGCCGGTGCCCAGATCCTTAGCGCTGACCTTCACGATGCCGTTGGCATCGATATCGAAGGTAACTTCGATCTGAGGCACGCCACGGGGAGCCGGAGCAATGCCATCCAGATGGAACACACCCAGACTCTTGTTGTCGCGGGCAAACTCACGCTCGCCCTGCAGCACGTTGACCTCAACAGAGGGCTGGTTGTCGGCTGCGGTGGAGAACACCTGACTCTTGTGGGTGGGGATGGTGGTGTTGCGGTCGATGATCTTGGTGCACACGCCGCCCAGAGTCTCAATGCCGAGGCTCAGCGGGGTGACATCCAGCAGCAGCAGACCCTTCTTCTCGCCGTTCAGAACGCCGCCCTGAATAGCAGCACCGACAGCCACGCACTCATCAGGGTTGATGCCCTTGAAGGGCTCGCAGTTCATTTCCTTCTTCACGGCGTCGTAGACAGCGGGGATACGAGTAGAACCACCGACCATCAGGACCTTCTTCAGGTCGGAAGCGCGCAGACCTGCATCCTGCAGAGCCTTGCGCACAGGGGTCATGGTGCGGTCGACCAGATCAGCGGTCAGCTCGTTGAACTTTGCGCGGGTCAGGGTCATATCCAGGTGCTTGGGGCCGGTAGCATCGGCGGTGATGAAGGGCAGGTTGATCTGGCTGCTCATTGCGCTGGACAGCTCGATCTTAGCCTTCTCGGCAGCTTCCTTCAAGCGCTGTGCAGCCATCTTGTCCTTGCGCAGGTCGATGCCGTTCTCGGTCTGGAAGGCGTCTGCCATCCAGTCGATGATGCGCTGGTCGAAGTCATCGCCGCCCAGATGGGTATCGCCGTTGGTTGCCAGAACCTCGGTAACGCCATCGCCCATCTCGATGATGGACACATCGAAGGTGCCGCCGCCCAGATCGTAGACCATGACCTTCTGGTCATCCTCTTTATCCACACCGTAAGCCAGAGCAGCTGCGGTGGGCTCGTTGATGATACGGCGGACGTTCAGGCCTGCAATGGTGCCTGCGTCCTTGGTGGCCTGACGCTGGCTGTCGTTGAAGTAGGCAGGCACAGTGATGACAGCCTCGGTGACGGTCTCGCCCAGATAAGCCTCGGCGTCAGCCTTCAGCTTCTGCAGGATCATAGCGCTGACCTGCTGGGGAGTGTACTCCTTGCCGTTCAGGGTCACCTTGTGGTCGGTGCCCATCTGACGCTTGATGGAAGAAACGGTGTTGTCGGGGTTGGTGATAGCCTGACGCTTTGCAACCTGACCTACCAGACGGTCGCCGGTCTTGGTGAAGCCGACAACGGACGGGGTGGTGCGGGCACCCTCAGAGTTTGCGATGACGACGGGTTCGCCGCCCTCCATAACAGCCACGCAGCTGTTGGTGGTGCCAAGGTCGATACCAATGATCTTACTCATAATGAAAGCTCCTCTCAAATCAGAACGTATTTGTTTATATGATGCTCAAAGTGGATAAGCGGATGTTTATTTGAAAACCCTTGCGGGTCTTTGCGAAGTTACTCGGCCACCACAACGGTCGCATGGCGGACGATCTTGTCGCCCAGCTTGTAGCCCTTCTGGTAGACGGTGACCACCGTGCCGCTCTCCTGGCCCTCTTCGGCGGGGACCTGCTGCACGGCGTTCATGAAATTGGGGTCGAACGGCTTGCCCAGGGATTCGATCTCCTCCACATGGAGGGCATCCAGTGCCTTGGCCGCTTTGTCCAGCGTCATGGTCACACCCTTTTTGTAATTCTCGTCGGTGGTGGGGGCGTTGGCCGCCATCTCCAGCGTATCAAGGATGGGGATGATCTGGTTGACCGCAAAGGAGATGCCATCGTTGAACTTCTGGTCAGCTTCGCGGGCGGTGCGCTTGCGGTAGTTGTCGTACTCGGCGGCCATCCGCAGCAGCTTTTCTTTGGTCTGGGCCGCTTCCTGCTCGGCTGCTTCCAGCTTTGCCTTTGCAGCTTCCAGGTCGCGGTTCTTCTTGAACCAGCCGTCCTTCTTCGCATCCTTGGGTTCCGCTGTCTCGAATGCGGGTGCAGCCTGTTCAGCGGCTGCTTCGGGTGCGGCCTGCTCAGCGGTCTTTGGCTCTGCGGCGGGTTCCGCCTGCGGGGTCTTCTTGGTTTCTTCGCTCATTCCAGGTCCTCCTTATAGATCACAGTCCGCCGGGGTGCGGCTGCCTGCGGGGTATCTTTTCGTTTGCCGCTCATGCCCTCGCCGAGCTGGTCGGCAAAGGTGTGGAGCAGAGGCATCAGCTTTTGGAAGGGCATCCGGGTCGGCCCGATGAGTGCCACCGAGCCCCACAGCCCGCCGCCGACCAGATAACGGTCGCTGACGATGCACAGGCCGGGGATCTGCGGCTCGATGTCCTCGCCCAGCAGGACGCTCTCGCTCTGCTCTGTGGGCGGGGCGATGAGCCGGGCGGCCGCTTCCTCATCGCTCAACAGGCTGAGGATGGAACCGACCTTGCCTTCCAGCTGGGGCCAGTCGAGCAGGTACTGCTCGCCGCCCAGATAGACGTGCGGTTTGGTGGAATCCTGCAGGATGGCCGCTGCCGCCGACACCACCGGCACCAGCTCCGGGTTGATCTGGCCGCACAGCTCTGCAAGGAGCCGGGGCGAAAGATCCATGGGAGCCACGAATGTCAGATTCCGGTTGAGCAGGGCGGCCAGCGCCGCAGCATCCTCACGCGAGAGGCCGGTGCGCACCCGCGCCACGCGGGTCCGGACGTAGCCGGCTGTGGTCACCGCCAGCACTGCCGCCGCGCTGCGGCCCACCTGCACCACCTCATAATGGGCGATGCAGAGGTCCTCGGCACAGGGGGTGCTGATGGCTGCGGTGCAGCCGCTGATCTGAGCCAGCGCCCGTGCGGCACCCTGGGCGAGCTTTTCAGGCTCGTGGTCCAAGCTGGCGAACACGGCGTCCACCCGTGCGCGGGTCACGCGGTCCAGCGGCTGGTCATCCGTCAGCAGATTGTCCAGATAATAACGGTAGCCCTTGGCACTGGGCACACGGCCCGCGCTGGTGTGGGGCTGCTCCAGCAGACCCAGCTTGGTCAGCGCCGCCATCTCGTTGCGCAGCGTCGCACTGGAAACTGCCATGTCAAAGTAGTTTGCCAGCACACTGCTGCCCACAGGCTCCCCTTCGAGACCATACAGCGCCACGATCGCCTGCAAGACTCGCTGCTTGCGTGCATCCATCGTCATAGCGCCTGCCTCCTTCGTTTGCTTTTTGTTCTTTAGCACTCTGTCTTCCTGAGTGCTAAGACCATTATATCCAATTTTTCCGCGCTGTCAATAGGTTCGCAGAAAAGTTTTGAAAGATTCACAAATTGGTCATAAGAAAACGGCCCACGCCGAGGCGCAGGCCGTTTGTTTCTATTATAAGGTATTCACTCTTCCATCTGCTTTGCCAGAAACGCCGCCGCCACGGCTGCGGCCTTTTCCTGTGCGGCATCCGGCTGTGCCGCCCGGTCCTCGGTCAGAAGGCCCACGGCACCGGTCACATCTCCTGCCGCGATGATGGGGCAGACGCAGAGCAGGGCGCGCTGCGCCCCCTCGCAGGGCAGGAGGGCCTTTTCCGGGTCGCCGCCGTTGGCGTAGAGCTTCCGGCTGTCCATCAGCTTTTCCAGCGGCTGGCTGACGCTGCGGTCCACAAGGTCCCGCCGCCCGGCACCGGACACCGCCAGGATGCGGTCCCGGTCACAGACGAAGGCCGTCAGTGCAAAGCTCTTGCTCAGCGCATCCACATACTGCGTCGTCACGCTGCTCAACTCCCCCACCGGCGAATACTTCTTGAAGATGACCTCGCCGTCGCCGGTCGTGAAGATCTCCAGCGGGTCTCCCCGGCGGATGCGCTGGGTGCGGCGGATCTCCTTGGGGATAACGACCCTCCCCAGCTCATCAATGCGGCGGACGATCCCGGTTGCTTTCATAACACATTCTCCCTTTCTCGGTCCCACGTTTCCTTGGTTCCCAGATTTCGTTTTCTGTGGTTATTTTGTGGTAGAGAAAGGAGAATTATTCAAGCGCGAAGCTCTGCCTGCGGGAGCTGCCCTGTTTTTGCTTGTCCTCATACATCCGGTGGTCTGCCAGGATGCGGATGTCGCGGACGTCGGCCCGGTCGGCCGGGTAGCAGGCCGAACCGCAGCTGTCAATGCTCTTCCATAGTTTTTCCCGTTTGAACTCTGGCCGTTTTTTCCGGTTTATGCTATACTGGGTCTGTTCTTCAGGCCCTGCGCCGCGCGGGAGGGTTCCGGCGGCTTTTTCTCTTTTCAGAAAGGATCGTTTCATGCAACAGATCGTGATCTTAGGCGGCGGTGCAGCCGGGATGGCGGCGGCGCTGGCCGCAGCACAGGCGGCCCCCGCCGGGGCAGTGCGCGTCACCGTGCTGGACCGCAACCCCCGCTGCGGCAAAAAGCTGCTGGCCACCGGCAACGGCCGGTGCAACCTCAGCAACACCGGCATCGCGCCGGGGTGTTATTTCACCGCAGACCCAAAGGCGCTGGCCCCGCTGCTGAACGCCGTGAACACCGCCGCGCCGCTGGAATGGTTCCGGGCGCTGGGGCTTTACACCCGCACCGACGAAGCCGGGCGGGTCTACCCGTATTCCAATCAGGCGGCGGACGTCCTCGCCCTGCTGGAGGGCCATATAGCCCGGCTGGGGGTGGAGGTGCGCACCGGCTGCACCGTCAACACCCTGAGCCAGAACCGGAACGGCTACGCCGTCCTCTTCGACAGTGCCGAGCGCAGCAACGAGACGCTCCATGCCGATGCCGTCATCTGCGCCATGGGCGGCAATGCAGGCCCGCAGTTCGGCACCGATGGCTTTGGCACCCGCTTTGCCGCCCAGTGCGGCGGAAAGCTGGAACCGCTCTACCCCTGCCTGACCGCCTTGCAGACGGCCCGGCCCAACAAAACGCTGGCCGGCATCCGGGTCAAGGCCCGCGCCGCGCTGCTCGACCTGGACCGCCACACCCTGCTGGCCGAAGAGACGGGCGAGGTGCAGTTCACCGACTACGGCCTGTCCGGCATCTGCATCATGCAGCTGTCCGGCCTGCTGGCCCCCCGGCGCGGCCCGAAGCGCCCCGCTGTGGAGCTGGACCTCTTCCCCGCGCTGGACGAGGCCGCGCTGACGGCCCTGTTCGCTGCGCGGGTGCCTCTGCTGCCGGGCCGGACGCCCGCCGATTTCTGGACAGGGCTGCTCAACCCCAAACTGGGCCGCGCCCTCTGGGCAGCGGCCCGCCTGCCGGACACACCGCTGGACACCCTGCCCGATGCCGCCTGGCAGGTGCTGGCCAACACGGCCAAGCACTGGCTCTTCGAAGACCTGACCCCCTGCGGCTGGAAACAGGCCCAGACCACCGGCGGCGGCCTGAGCCTGACCGAGCTGGAGCCCAGCTTCCAGTTCAAGGGCTGTCCGGGGCTGTACTTCGTGGGCGAAACGCTGGACTGCGCCGGGATGTGCGGCGGCTTCAACCTGCACTGGGCCTTCGGCAGCGGTATCACCGCCGGGCGGGACGCCGTGCGCACCCTGCGCCGCCCGCACAAAAAGAGATGACAAGACCCGGCCCTCTCCTGCACATCTGCCGGAGAGGGCCGGGTCTTTTTGCGTTCTTTATTCGTTTGCGGCTTTGTCCAGCGGGGCTTCCTCCGCTTCTTCCTCCTTCTGGTACTCCGCAAAGGCCGACCACATGGGTTCGACCCGCTTGTCGTGGAACTTGCGGTCCAGATAGTTCCGGGTGATGGCCGCGACCGTTCCCGACAGGCTCAGCACACCGATCAGGTTCGGCAGCATCATCAGGCCGTTGAAGGTATCGGACAGGTCCCACGCAAGGTCGAGCTTCATCGTCGCGCCCACCAGCACCATGGCCACGAAGACCACCTTATAGCCCATGCTGGCCTTGGTGCCGAACAGATATTCAAAGGCTTTGGTGCCGTAGTGGCTCCAGCCCAGCACCGTGGAATAGGCGAACAGCAGGATGGACACCGCGATGAACTTGGGGCCAAGACTGCCGAACACGGTGGAGAAGGCTTCGCCCACCAGTGCAGAGCCCTGCACCTCGGTGAGCATCCGGCCGGTGTTCAGGTCCACGAAGCCGGACGTCAGGATGACCAGCGCCGTCAGGGTGCAGACCACGATGGTATCGGCAAAGACCTCAAAAATGCCCCACATGCCCTGCTGCACCGGCTCCTTGACGTTGGAGGACGCGTGCACCATGACCGACGAGCCGAGGCCCGCCTCGTTGGAGAATGCGCCGCGCTTGAAGCCCCAGGTGATGGCGCGGGACACACCGTAGCCCAGCACACCGCCGCCCGCCGCCTGCATGGCGAAAGCACCTTTGAAGATGGCCGCGAATGCAGCCGGGATCGCCGTGACATGGGTCAGCACGACCGTCAGCGCACCCAGGATGTAGAACAGCGCCATCAGCGGAACGACCTTTTCCGTCACGGCCGCCACCCGCTTCAAGCCGCCCAGGATGACCAGCGCGGACAGCACCGCCAGCAGGATGCCGGTGAGGAGATTCGGCACCTGGAAGGCCGCATTCATATTGCCCGCAATGGAGTTGATCTGGCTCATGTTGCCGATGCCAAAGGAGGCCAGCACACAGAAGCAGGCGAACAGCACCGCCAGCACCCGGCCCAGCTTTTTGCAGCCCTTCTTGCTGCCCAGACCGTCGGCCAGGTAGTACATCGCGCCGCCGGACCACTCGCCGTCGGCGTTTTTGCGGCGGTAAAAGATGCCCAGAACGTTTTCCGAGTAGTTGGTCATCATGCCCAGGATGGCCATGGCCCACATCCAGAAGATGGCACCCGGCCCGCCGCTGAGGATGGCCGTTGCCACGCCCACGATGTTGCCGGTGCCGATGGTCGCCGCCAGCGCGGTGCACAGGCTTTGGAACTGGCTGATGGCCTTATCGTTCTTTTCGGTATGGGCCGTGATGTCCCGGTCGGTGAAGATGGCACCGATGGTGTTCCGCAGCCAATACCGGAAATGCCCGAACTGGAAAAAACCGGTGCGCACCGACATCACAAAGCCAGTGCCGAACAGCAGCGCCAGCCCCACCGGCCCCCAGACGATGCCGTTGACAACTCCATTCACGCTCGTAATGGTCTCTAACATGATCGTTCCCCCTCTGCAAAACAAAAAGCGGACAGAACGCCAAAGGCTCTGCCCGCAAAACGCAGCTTCCCGCACGGGGGGGCTCCTGCTGCTGGCAAGCTTTTTGTTTCAATTTATTCTGAGGTTTCATCTTTGATGCAAAGTGGATGAATTTTATTTTCGTATGACTTTTCCGCACAGCCCGCGTTTTTTGTATAATCCGCAGGCGGCGGGGCCATCCTTTCCATAACACCGGCAAAGGAGGAGTCAGGAATGCACAAAGGCGGGTGGAAGCCGTTTTGGGCCGCACTGGGGGCGGCACTTCTGGTGCTGCTGCCGCTGGTGGGCGGCACCGTCCTGCTCACCCGGCAGATGCTGCGCCAGCAATGGCTGATGCAGACCGCCGAGCCGCAGCGGGGCGTGCCCATCGACCTGCCCAAAGCCGACGACCGGATGACGCTGCTGCTCTGCACCGCCGGGGAGCAGCCCGGCTTCGTGCTGTTCTACCTGAACGCGCCCCAGAACGCCGCCCATCTGCTGGCCGTGCCGGGGCAGCTGACGGTGCCGTTCGGCGGCGGCGAAGCCTCGCTGGCCCAATGCTATGCAGCAGCCGGCCCGGCGCGGTGCCGTCAGGCCCTGCTGGAAACGCTGGCCCTGCCGGAGGATACCCTGTATCTGGCCCTCTCGCCCGCCGTGCTGGAAACGCTGGCGGCGCGGTATGGGGCCGTGCGGGTCAGCCTTTCGGGCGCATTGACCGCCGAGGAGCTGGAGGCCCTCGGCCAGAGCCCCAGCGTCCAGACTTTCTGCGCACGGGAAGCATCGGATCTTCTGACCGGGCTGGACGCCGACGGCCTTTTACCGCCCAGCCGCCGGGCCGCAGCCCGCGCCGCCGTGTGGGACGCCTTTTTCCGCCAGAACTTCGAGCTGCTGCCCTCCACCCTGCCGGAGGCCCTGCGCAGCCAGAGTTCCGCCCTGCTGACCGACTTTGCAGCCCAGGACTACACCGTGCTGGGCGACATCCTCGAATTTCTCGTAAACCGCGCGGCGGTGTTCCAGTCGGACGCCCTGCCCGGCGCGTGGGACCGCAAGGCGGGCACTTACACCGTCACCGAGGCATCCCGCGCAGCGGTGCAGACCTTCCTCAACGTCTCCCCCACCGAGGGGCAGGCGTCGTCCGCCAGCGAGCCGTAGCCCAGCACCAGTATGCCCGCAAGGCCGCGGGCGCTGCCGGTCAGGTCGTAGTCGCTCAGCAGGCTCAGCCGGACGCCCTCGGCCTCGGCAGCGGCCCGGAGCGCCGCATCCGGCGGGGCATCCCGGAGCGCCGCCAGCAGATGCAGACCGGTGTGCAGGCCGGAAAAACGAAGCTCTCCCGGCGCGAAGGCTGCGTTCAGCGCCCGGACCAGCGCATCCCGCCGGGCCTTGTAGGCCACCCGCTCCCGCGCCAGATGCCGGGTGAAATATCCCTCGTTGATGAACCGGGCCAGCGTCTGCTGCTCGAACCGGCTGACCGGGCTGGAATAGAGCCGGTACGCTGCCCGCCACGCCGGGAGCAGCTGGATTGGGAGCACCATATAGGCGATGCGGATGCTGGGGGCCAGACTGCGGGAGCAGGTGGAAAGGTAGACCACCGGGCCGTCGGCCCCGGACATGCCCTGCAGGCTGGGCAGCGGGCGGGTGTCGAAACGGAACTCGGAGTCGTAATCGTCCTCAATGATGTAGCGCTCCCCCGGCCTGCGGGAAGCCCAGTGGAGCAGCTCGGCCCGGCGTCCGGCGGGCATGGTGGCCCCGGTTGGGAACTGGTGGCTGGGGGTCACATAACAGACCGCCGCGCCGGAGCGGGACAGCGCCTCGATGGACAGGCCGTCCGTATCCACGGGCAGGCAGCAGCAGGAGACGCCGTTGTTCTCCAGCACCCGCCGGGCGCGGGGGTAGCCGGGGTTCTCCACCGCCGCCGGGCCGGGCAGCAGCGGGGCCAGCAGACCCAGCAGGTATTCCAGACCTGCCCCCACGACGACCTGCTCCGCCCGGCACCGCACGCCCCGGTATTCTTCCAGATAATCCGCCAGCGCCTGCCGCAGCTCGATGTCCCCCTGCGCGTCGCCGTGGGTCAGCAGTTCGGGCGAGGAGTAGAGCAGCTCCTTCTGGAGCCGTGCCCAGGTGCGGAACGGGAAGAGAGCCGGGTCCACCCCCCGCGTGGAGAGGTCATACCGCACCGGCTGTACCGGCGGTCCCGCCTCCGGCTGGGGCAGGAGCGCGGCGGGCGGCGGCGCGGCCGGGCGGATGGGCAGGGCCAGATATTCCTGTACATAAAAGCCGCTGCGCTCCCGCGATTCCAGATATCCTTCCGCAGTGAGCAGCTGGTAGGCCGCATCCACGGTGTTCACCGAGACGGACAGTTCCGCCGCCAGCCGCCGCTTGCCGGGCATCCGGGTGCCCGCCGGGATGGCCCCGGTGCGCATCTCCTCGGCCAGGCTCTCATAGAGCTGTTCGTACAGCGGCACCGCCGAGGCCGCATCCAGTGCTGTCGTCAAATGGAACACAAAATCCCTCCTCTTTTTGGGCATTTCCTCAAACTGACCCCATAAAAAAACTATATTCTGGGTATTTTCACGGGGCCAGTTTTGCGTATAATAGGAGCATACCCGCTGTACACCCAAATGTCAAGTAGTTTTATGGGTAAATTGGGACATTCCGGTCTCCCGGCAGGTCTTTGTGAAAATTGGAGGGAATCATCATGTCAACCACCGCAATGTGGCTGCTGCTGGCAGTCGTTGTCATTGTCATTGTCTTTGCAAGTGTGCTGTACAAGCGCACCTTTACCGTCCACGAGCTGGCGCTCACCGGCGTCATGGCCGCGCTGAGCCTGGTGGCCTATCTGTTCTTCCGGGTTCCGTTCTACGGCGGCTCCTCGTTCCATCTGGGCAACACCTTCACCGCGCTGACCGCCCTGCTGCTGGACGGCGTGTCCGGCGGTCTGGCCGGTGCCATCGGTCTGGCTCTGGCCGACATCCTGGCCGGTGATCCGGGCTATGCCGTCACCACCTTCGTGCTGAAGTTCCTCATCGGCATCACCTGCGGCGCGGTGGCCCACAAGGTGTTCAAGCTCCGCGACCTCGACCGCCACAGCTCCGGCTATCTGGTCAAGGTCATCGTGGCTGCCGGTTCCGGCCTGCTGCTGAACGTCTTCACCGACCCGTTCCTCGGCTACTTCCGCAACGTTTACATCTTCGGTCAGGAGTACACTGTAGCCCAGGCCCTGACCAAGATCGCCGGCGGCGTCACCTTTGTGAACAGCGTAGCCTCCACCGTCTGCGTCGTCCTCCTCTACCTTGCCCTGCGCCCGGCCCTCGACCGCGCCGGTCTGCTGCCCAAGGGGGAGAAGAAGAACTAAGCCTTTTCCCTACCTCTCCACAGGTCTCTACACAAAAGCCCGCCCCCGGTGCCGCACATCTGCGCAGCACCGGGGGCGGGTCGTTTATTGCTCTTTTTCAAATACGAGGAAGCGGAACGCAATGTCGGTGGTCAGCTCCGGCAGGGCGGCCAAACGGGCCGCGCCGTCGCGGGGCGTTTTCCAGTAGTAGGGCGTCATGGCGAAGAGCGCTTCCAGCTGGGCGGCGGGCACCGTGATGGTCCCGGAGACCTCCCGCTCCCCGATGGGGCGGAAGCCTTCATACGCCACCTGCTGCACCGGGTTTTTGTAGGGCGTCTCGTAGAGAACGGCCTTCATCTGGTACAGATGCTCCGCGCCGGGCACGACGTAGAGCATCCGCCCGCCGGGGCGCAGCACCCGCAAAAACTCCTCCCGCGCAAAGGGCGAGAAGCAGTTCAGCAGCAGGTCGGCCCATCCGGTACGGACCGGCTGGGCAAAGCTGGATGCCACCGCATAGCGGGCCGTGGGCAGCGCCTTCGCCGCCAGCCGGACTGCCGGTTTGGCGATGTCGAACCCCGCCAGCTCCAGCGGCTGCCCAGCCGCATCAAACTGCCGGGCGATGCAGCGGTCGTACCAGCCCTCGCCGCAGCCTGCATCCAGCAGGTGCAGCGGGGCCTCCGGCCCGGCCGGGAGACCATATTCCAGACACAGCTCCCCCACCGCCTGCCCAAAGATACCATAGTATCCGGCATTCAGAAAGGCGCGGCGGGCGGCGACCATCTCTTTGCTGTCGCCGGGGGCCTTGGTGCGCATGCTCTGCACTGGCAGCAGGTGCCAGTAGCCCTCTCTGGCGCGGTCAAAGCAGTGGCCAGAGGGGCATTTCAGATCCTGCTCCCCGGTCAGCGGCCCGCCGCACAGCGGGCACTGCCACGGCTCAGACTTCATCGCTGTGATCCTCGATGGGAGCCGTTGCGCCGCCGTGGGCGTTCATATACTCTTCGAAGTTGGTGAACTTCTGCTGCGGCGGGCGGCGGCTGATGAGGACCAGGCCCGGATCTTCGTCCCGGCTGGGCGCACTGTTCCGGCTGCGGCTGCGGGAGGCCTCCTGCTTCGGGGCACGGGGTGCGCGGGCGGGCTGGCCCGCATTGCTGCGCTCCGTGCGGCCCTTGCCGGTGCTGGCACTGCCTGCGGCGTTCTGTGCCGGGCGGGCCGGGCGCTCCGTCCGCTCGGTGCGGCCCCCGCGAGCCGGGCGGCTGGCGCTGCCCGGCTGGGCATTGCGGCGGCTCTGGCTATTCGGGGCGTTCTCGCCTTTGGCGCTGCCGACCGGGGCTGCCGTTTTTGCAGCGGGCTGGGCTGCGGGCGCATTGGGCTTTTTGGCCGGGCGCAGCGGCGTCGCTTCCGGGGCGCTCACAAAGTGGGGGTCGAACTTGGGCTGGGCGTTGCTGCCGCGGTTCGGGGCGGCATTGCTGCCTTCGCGGCGGGGGCGGCTGTTGTTGGAGCGGCGGTTTTCGCTGCGCCCGCCGGGGGTGCGCTTCTGGTTTTCATCCATGGATGGTTCCTCTTTCGGTTGAGATTTCATCGGCTCTGCCTTGGCAGCAGCCGTTTTTTCTTTTTTGGGCCGGGCCGGTTTCGCCGCCTTGGCGGGCTTTTCCGGCTGGGCGGCAGGCGCTTCGGCCTCCGCCTTGGGCTTTTTGCCCCGCACAGGCGGCTCCTTTTTGGCCGGGGCGGGCACACCGTCCCACGGGTGGCCGGACACCACCGGGATCTTCCGGCGGTTCAGCTTTTCGATCCCGGCCAGATACTCCTGCTCCTCCGGGGCGCAGAAGCTGACGGCCGTGCCGTCGGCACCGGCACGGGCCGTGCGGCCGATGCGGTGGACGTACGTTTCCGGCACTTCGGGCAGGTCGTAGTTGAAGACATGGGACAACTCGCTGATGTCGATGCCGCGCGCGGCGATATCGGTAGCCACCAGCACTTTGGTATCCCCGGCCTTGAAGCCCTCCAGCGCCGCCACGCGGGCGGACTGGCCCTTGTTGCCGTGGATGGCCGCCGCCGGGATGCCCTGCTTGTTCAGGTCTTTGGCGATCTTATCCGCGCCGTGCTTGGTGCGGCTGAAGACCAGCGCGTTCTGCACCGGCGGTTTCAGATTCTGGATGAGCCAGGGCAGCAGGAACTTCTTGTTGCCCTTCTCGACGAAATACAGGCTCTGGTCGATGCGGTCCACGGTGCTGGACACCGGGTCCACCTTGACGAAGGCGGGGTCGTGCAGGATACCAGCCGCCAGCTGCTCGATCTCCTTGGGCATGGTGGCGCTGAACATCAGGTTCTGGCGCTGGGCGGGCAGCTTGGCGATGACCTTTTTCACGTCGTGCACAAAGCCCATGTCCAGCATCCGGTCGGCCTCGTCCAGCACGAAGATCTCGATGTGGGAGAGGTCGATGAGGCCCTGCCCCACCAGGTCGTTCAGGCGGCCGGGGCAGGCGATGAGGATATCGGCGCCCTTCTTGAGGGCCGCGACCTGCGGGGCCTGGCCCACGCCGCCAAAGATCACGGTGCTGCGCTGGTTCAGGTACTTGCCGTACAGCTCAAAGCTCTCGCCGATCTGCAGCGCCAGCTCGCGGGTAGGGGTCAGGATCAGGGCACGGACGGCCCCTTTCTTTTTGGCCGGGGCCGCCGTCAGGCGGTCCAGCATGGGCAGCGCAAAGGCTGCGGTCTTGCCGGTGCCCGTCTGGGCGCAGCCCATCAAATCCCTCCCGGCCAGCACCGGCGGGATGGCCGATGCCTGAATGGGCGAGGGGGATTCGTAGCCCGCCTCCGCAACGGCACGCAGCAGCGGGGCGGACAGATTCAGTTCGTTAAAAGTCATGGTTCTCCTATTGTCCATGAAACGCTTCCGCCTCACCCTGCCGGGGAGGCCTTTGCATTTCATTCTGTTACTCTTTGATTTTCCGGCACTCGATGTAATACCGTTTTTCCTCCGCATGGCCCATGCTGAAGGTCTTGCGGGGCAGCACACCGCCCATCACGACGCCCTTGAACAGGTCGCTCTTGTCGAACGGCGGCAGCAGGAAGGCCACGCCGCCCTGCTTGCACAAAGCACGGACCGCAGGCTCATCGTGGACGTAATCCACGCGGGCCTCGATGTGGCGGGCCATAAAGTATTCGATGAAGGCGTCGATGGTGCCGACGGTCAGCGGGGCCACGGGATGCTCGAAGCTGAGCACATTGGCGACGTGGGGGCCTGCCAGCGTGAAGGACTGCTGCCGGGCATCGCCGAAGCAGATGCCTGCATTGTGGGAGTCGCTCCACGCGATGAGGGCCAGCAGCACCGCGCCGCAGTCCACGTTGAACAGCACCCGGTGGATCGGCTCGATCTCGATGGCGGGCGAGTGGACGTTGCACACCTCGGCCAGGCACCAGCGGGCCGGGTGGTCTGCCTGCTGCTCCGGGGGCAGGGTCTGCTTCAACTCCTCCCAGTAGGCCTTGGCCGATGCCAGCGAGTGGTTGCCGTCGCCCACGGCCAGCGTCAGCGGGGCTGCACCCCTGGCCTGCGGATACCGGGCATCAAAGACTTCCTGACGGCCCAGCCCCCGCAGAGCCGTGTCGATCTGGGCCAGCAGAGCCGGGTCTTCCACGGCCCAGCCCGCGATGTGCCCGCCGCCCAGCATCAGTTCGCCCTCGTAGACCTTGCGCAGCGCGTCTTTCTTCGCCCCGATGGGCTCGATGAGGGTGCAGTCCGGGTCGTCGGCCAGCATCATGACGTGGGGCGTTTCCAGGCTGGCCCCGCGCCGGACGGCCATCCGGGGCGGGATGCGGCTCTCGACCGTGTGTTCGCTGGGGCGCACCTCCGGCTGGGCACCTTCGGCGTAGCTGTAGGCTTCAAGGTCGATCTTCCCCACCAGCCCCTGCCGGATGCGGCCGCTCTGCTCGGTGCGCTCCACATAAACAAAGCCGTCCACCGCACGGGTCAGCACCGTGCGGAGATAGTCGTCCATGGTCTCATGGATCTTCTGGATGCGGCCGGTCACGCCGCTCTCTTCCAGATACACTTCCGGCAGGACCAGGTTCAGGGTGCTGGGCGAACCTGCCGCCGTCCGGGCCGCTTTTTCCCAATAGGAGCGGTCGCTCGTAAACTGATCGCAGGCCACGCAGCCCCACTGCTCCAGCGGGATATTCTCCGCCGGGAGCAGGATGTGTGCCGGAGAAAAGCACGATGTTTTGTTCATATCACATTCCTCCCTTTCGCGTTATTGAAAGGAAACCGTAGTTTTTATTCATAGTATCCGGCCGCATTGTCCCGCACGACCACATGCTCGACGCCCGCTTCGGTCTGCGCCTGCACCAGAGCAGCGCGCTCCTCGGCGGTCATGGTGGAGGCCGAAGGCACCCGCACCACAAGGTTCTTCACGCCCAGCTGTGCGGCCGGGACGCCCAGTGTGCTGGAGGTGTCGGCCACCTCGGCCAGCGTATAGCTGTACCACAGGGTCACACGGCTGCCGAAGCGCTGCTCCCAGACCGCCATATCGGCCCGCAGCTGGTCGGCACGGCTCACGCCATTGGTGGTGCCATAGTCCTGCTTGCTGCTGGTGGAGGCCGGGAACTGGACGTTCTCCAGCACCATCTGCTCAAACCCGGCGGTGTGCAGCTCGTCGATGAGGTCGCCGATGTACTGGACGGCCGCGTCCGCATAGGGGTTCAGCCAGGGCTTGCCGTCGGCAGACGCCTTGTTGTCCAGCCAGAGATAGGCCTGCCCCTTATATCCAATGGCCATGGCGTGGTCGGCGCGGGCACCGGCCGGGTCACGGAAGGCAGCGAGCTTCGCCACCGGGATGAGGCCCTCTTCCCGGAAGATGGCGGCCACCCTGGCCGGGTCCACGGTCACGCTGGCCGGGCTGGCCGCAGCGGCAGGTACCTGAGACGCATAATAGACCACGCCGGTGGAGTCCTTCAGGGTCACGACGGCATATTTCACGCCCTGCGAGGCCAGCTGCTGCGCCGCAGCGCGGATGGAGGCCTCCTCAGTCAGGGCCGTGATGTCCGCCTCGGCCCAGCTGCCCTCCACGATGGCGGTGCCGTCCACAGCGGGCGTCACCACCTCCGGCTGCACCTCCGAAGAAGCGGCCGGTTCACTCGCCGCAGAGGACGCCGGGCTCTCCGCCACGGACGATGCGCTCGCGCTGGCGGGGGAGGAGGCGGAAAGGTCCCGGTTGCGCACCACGGTGTACCAGGTATGCGTTGCCCAGTCCAGCACATGGGGAGCTGCCAGCCAGGCCGCGCCCAGCATCACGAGGACCAGCACGGCGATGCCGATCCCCTTTTTCACCCGCATCTCGCGGCTGTAGAAGCTGCGCCGATAGCGCTTGACCTTCTGGCGTTTCGGATATTTTGCCATAATCAACCACCCTCCCTTGGGGTCTTTTACAAGATCACAGAATGGCCGGTAAAGCCATAGATGGCCAGTGCCAGCACCCCGATGTAGATCAGCGTGACGGGCAGGCCGCGGAATGCCTCCGGGATGGCCCGGCTGCGCAGACGGTTCTGTGCTTCCGTCACCAGCATGACGGCCAGCAGATAGCCCAGGCCGCTGCCCAGGCCGAAGCCGAGGGATTGTTCCAGCGTGAAGCTCTGGGTGCGCTCGACCAGCACTGTGCCCAGCACACCGCTGTTGACGGCGGCCACGGGCAGGATGCGGATGAGCTGGCCGCTGCGGGGGCCTTTTGCCAGCTTGAGGACCAACAGCTCAAACAGGCAGACCGCCGCGATGCAGGTCAGATACATCACCGGGCGCAGCTGGGCGCGGTTGGGCAGCGGGGCAATGAAGCTGCCCGCAAAATAGACCAGCGGAGCCACCAGCACCTGCGTGATGCAGAGCATCAGGGCAAACCACCAGCTGCTCGTCCGCTCGTCGCCGACGAGCTGGACCAGCCGGGACACGCCCAGGCTGCGGGTGAAAACGGCGTTCTGGGCAAAGATGGCCAGAACGGCATAGCTGAAGAAGACGCCTACCAGGTGCAGCACGTCGCTCATTGTTCTGCCTCCTTCCGGTTCTCCTGCGGATGCACGGCCAGATAGCCGCGCGCCTCATTTTTCAGGTATTTCTGCCGCTTGCGGGCCAGCGCGCGCCAGATGGCGCACACCACGCCCAGCACGATGAAGCCGCCCGCCGGCATCCCGGCCATGGGCAGGACGGAGCGGCTGAGCGGGATGCCGAACACACTGCCGAGGGCCAGCCATTCGCGCACACAGCCCAATAGCAGCAGGATGAGCGCATAGCCCAGCGTAATGCGCAGACCTTTGGAAACAGCCTTGTGCATCGTTTCCTGCACACGGCCGAAGCGGTAGGTCAGCAGCGGCTCCACCACCAGCAGAGGCAGGTAGATGCCCAGCGTCAGCAGGTCGGTGCCGAAGAGGGCGTTCAGGATGGGATACACTGCCAGATACACCACGGCGGCGCTGCCGCTGTAGACAAAGGCGCGGGGCAGCAGCTTCTTTTCCAGCTCTTCGGGGGCCGGGCGCTCGTCCCGCAGGGGGCACAGACGGCTGAGCAGGCAGGCCAGCATCCGCGAGGGCGTCAGCAGCAGGGCCACGGCCACCGCCAGCATCACGGCGTTTCTGCCGCTGGTGGCCAGCACCACCAGCGGGGCCAGGCCCATGCCCTGCATGACGACCGGGTTGTTTTTGAAGACGCGGTCATGGTGTGCGAACTTTTCGGGGTCGCGGGTGATCATTTCTGCAACGTGACGTTTCATTCCGCATCCTCCTTCCAGCCCAGCAGACGGTACAGGCGGGTCTCGGTGCGGTCCAGCCAGCCGGAAATGCTGTTGACCGTGAGCAGTGCAAAGCAGACCCCGGTATCGTAGACGCCAAAGTAGCGGAAGCCCATGGTCGCGGCACCCACCAGCACACCGTACAAAATGCGGCCGATGCGGTGATGGGCACAGGTATAGGGCTCATTCAGCAGAAAGACCGCGCTGAACAGCATCGCGCCGGTCAGCAGCTCATCCCGCACACACTGCAAACGGGGGAGCAGGCTGGCCGCAAAGGAAGTGTCCAGCAGGCCCACCTGCCGGGGGAACAGAAACGCGATGAGGGCACTCGTCACCAGAAAGCTGACGGCAGCGCTCAGGCGGGTATCCTTCTGATACCACAGGAACAGCCCGCAGGCCAGAATGACCAGCGCCGCACCGGTGCCCATGGGGGCAGCATACTCGCCCAGCACCAGCGAGATCGGGCTGAGGTTCAGGATACCGCCGCTGCGCAGGGTCCGGGAGATGGTATCCGACACCGGCACAGCCGACGCACCCCACAGGGGGATGGCGGTATACGGCTGGGGATACCGGAACACCTGTTCCGGCCAGGACACCGCCGCGATGACGTAGCCCACCGCCGCCGGGTGGAACGGGTAGCTGCCGTAGCCGCCGAAGACCTCCTTGCCGATAAAAACACCGGCCAGGACCGCTGCGATGAGGACGTACCAGTCCACCGTGGCGGGCATGAGCAGCGCGATGAGGAGCGCGAAGCTCTCGCTGGAAAGATCGTTGGACTGGTAGACGCGCCGGCGCAGCAGTGAGACCAGACGGTCGCACAGATTGCCGGTGATCACCGCCGCGCTGCAGAGCAGCAGCGGCCGCAGCCCGTAGAAGTAGCAGGACATGCACAGCAGCGGGACGGCCATCCAGCAGACATGCCGGTAGTAGCGGCCCGTCCGGGTCAGTTCCCGCTGCTGCGCCCGGATCAATGTTTCATCCATGGCTCAGCACCTCTCACAGCGCAGCCAGACGGCGCACAGCCGCCGCCGGGTCTGCCGCACCAAAGACGGCACTGCCCGCCACCAGAATGTCCGCACCGGCCTCCACGCAGAGCGGAGCCGTGGCGTCGTCCACGCCGCCGTCCACTTCCAGCAGGAAATGGGCGCTCCGTCTGGCCCGCTCTTCGCGCAGCCAGCGCAGCTTTTCCAGCGCCGAGGGCATGAACTTCTGCCCGCCGAAACCCGGCTCCACGCTCATGACCAGAACGAGATCCAGCTGATCCAGATACGGGGCCAGCGCCTCCGGGGCCGTACCCGGCTTGATGGTCAGGCCGACCTTGCACCCCTGCGCCTTGATGGCGTCGATGGTCTGCTGGATGTCGTCCTCACATTCCAGATGGAAATTCTGCAGCGTGGCCCCCGCCTTTGCAAACGGCTCGGCATAGGCCAGCGGGTGGCTGATCATCAGGTGCACATCGTAGAACGCCGCGGGCATCCCCTTGTGCAGGCTCTTCAGCACCGGCACACCAAAGCTGATGTTGGGCACGAAATGGCCGTCCATCACATCGTAGTGCAGCATCTGCGCCCCGGCGTCCAGCACCATCCGGCAGTCTGCGCCCAGCTTCGTGAAATCGGCTGAAAGGATCGAAGGACTTACAATCGTCATGTTCGTTTGTACTCTCCGTTATTTTTTCAAAAAGTTTTGCCATGCGTCCTGTTTTTGTGCTCCGTGCAAGGACAGAATTCAGGGTAGACATAGCTATTCTTAGTTTACATGAAAACGCAGAAAAAATCAAACCCGCAGCCGTGTTTTTCACGGAAAAGTCGCAAAAATCCCTTTTACGGCCCCCATCATGCAAAAAACAGCCAAGCCGTTCCACGCTACGGAACAGCCTGGCTGTGCAGGATTCAGTTGACCGGCTTCATGCTGGCGGGGTCTTCCACCGGCACTGGACGGCCCGATTCGTCGGGCAGGCGCTTGATCTCGCCGGGGTTGGGCGGGCAGGTGGGCAGGGTGAACACGAACCGGCACCACTCGCCCTGCTGGCTCTCGACCCGGATCTGGCCGCCGGACAGGTTGACCAGCACCTTGCAGATGTTCAGGCCCAGACCTGCGCCGCGGGCGTGGAGGCCGCGGGAGCGGTCTTCCTTATAAAAGCGCTGGAATACATAGGGCAGCGCTTCCGGGCTGATGCCCTGGCCGGAGTTCCAGATGGAGACCTCCACCTCCGGGCCCAGCTTCTCGACGTGGAACCGGATGGTCCCGCCCGCCGGGGTAAACTTGATGGCGTTGTCCAGAAGGTTGTACGCCACCTGATGAATGAGGTCGGGGTCGGCATAGACCAGAACTTTTTCGTCCATGGTCAGGCCCTCCAGCTCGATCATGCCGTCGTTGATCCGCTGTTCCGCCGAGAGCGCCACGCCGGTCAGGGTCTCCCAGATGTTGAACATCCGGGCGTTCACCTGATACTCGCCGCTTTCCAGCTTGGACAGGTCCAGCATGTTCTGGATGAGCCGGGCCAGACGGCCGGTCTCCTCACTGACCAGCTGCAAATAGTGGTTCTGCATGTCGGGCGGGATGGTGCCGTCCAGAATGCCGTCGATGAAGCCCTTGATGGTGGTCATCGGGGTGCGCAGCTCGTGGGCGATGTTGCCCATGAACTGGCCGCGCGAATTGTCGTTGGACTGGATGTTTTCGGCCATCTGGTTGAAGGTGTGGGCCAGGTCCACGACCTCGCCTTCGCCCTCGACCCCCTCAACGCGGACCGAGAGATCCCCTCCGCCGAACCGCTGCGCGGCCTCGGTGATCTTTTGCAGCGGGTCGGTGAGCCGCCGCATCAGGACGCTTGTCAGCACACTGGCGCAGAGCAGCATGATGCAGGCTGAGAAGAAGAAGTTCGACCAGAACTCCTCCTTGAAATCGGTCAGCCGTGCACCGGACGAGCACAGGAAGAGATAGCCGCTGCAAGTGCCGTTGTCGTCCATCATTTTCCGCACGGAAACGTAGCTTTTTTCGGTCAGGACGCCATCCAGCGTGCTCAGGACATGGTAGGGCTTCTCATCCCCCACCCTGGCCAGCAGGGCTTGCGGCACGGCATCCTCCGCCAGCTGCGCCGGGTTGGAGGTGATGAGGACATGGCCGTCCTCATCGGTCAGGAACAGATAGGCTTCTGCGCTCTCGCCGATGATCTCCAGCTTGGTGCTCAGCGCGTCCAGTTCGTCGCCCTTGGGCAGGGCCGCCTGCTGGACCACGTAGTCTGCCGCCCGCCGGGTGACCTCGGCCACGCTGTCCAGCGCTTCGTACCGCTCCTGCGCAAAGTAGCGGTTGAACAGGACCCACTCCGAGCAGCCCATCACCGCCGTGCCCAGCACCAGAAGGGTCGCCACCACCGAAAAGAAGGTGACGGAAATACTTTTGCGCATTACTGACGCACCTCGAACTTATAGCCCACGCCCCAGACGGTCTTGAGTTCCCACTTATCGGAGGCACCGGCCAGCTTCTCGCGCAGGCGCTTGACATGGACGTCGATGGTGCGGCTGTCGCCGTAGTATTCGAAGCCCCACACCTCGTCCAGCAGCTGGTCGCGGGTGTAGACGCGGTTCGGGTGGGAGGCCAGGCAGTTGAGCAGCTCCAGCTCCTTGGGGGGAGCCTCCACCACCTTGCCCTTGACCCGCAGCTCGTAGCTATTCATATCCAGGCGGAGGTTGTCGAACTCGATGACGCCCTCGGTGTTCTCGGCAGCCGCCGTGCTGGTCTGGCAGCGGCGCAGCACCGCCTTGATGCGGGCCACGACCTCTTTTGCGTCAAAGGGCTTGACCATGTAGTCGTCCGCGCCCAGTTCCAGGCCCAGCACCTTATCAAAGGTCTCGCCCTTGGCCGTGAGCATCATCACCGGCGTATTGCCCAGCTTACGGATGCGGCGGCAGACTTCCAGACCGTCCATTCTGGGCATCATCACATCCAGCA
>OIZF01000521.1_pt1 | contig 26650 bp, 20 predicted proteins | sample 1588471 | NCBI WGS metagenome assembly OIZF01 (sample SAMN03283279) | human gut metagenome | biome: human-associated habitat; material: feces | host: Homo sapiens | place: Peru | collected 2012
AAAGTTTAATGTATCAAGACAAGTCATTGTGCAAGATATTGCCTTATTAAAGGCAAGAAATGTTCATATTTATGCGACACACAAAGGATATGTATGTTCACATCAAAGAGTTCGAAGAGTATTTTCTTGTTTTCATTTGAATGATCGTATGGAAGAAGAAATGAATGCGATCGTAGATTGTGGTGGCTGTATTGAAAATGTATTTGTCAAACATAATATATATGGTAAGTTAGAGGCTAAAATGAACATTAGTTCTAGAAAACAAGTCAAGGAATTCATTGATTCTATTTCACAGAATCAGGCAAAACCTTTAACGGATCTAACGAGTGGATATCATTGTCATACGGTGAGTGCACAATCAAAAGAAGATTTAGATTTTGCCTCTGTTCAACGTGAAAACCCAGAAATGGAACGCCGCTGCCAAGAGGTGATTGACCGTTGCTGGCAATTAGGCAAAGAAAACCCAATTCTCTTTATTCACGATGTGGGCGCAGGCGGTTTATCCAACGCCATGCCTGAATTAGTACATGATGGCGAACGTGGTGGTAAATTTGATTTACGCTCTATTCTTTGCGATGAAAAAGGTATGTCGCCATTAGAAATTTGGTGTAATGAATCGCAAGAACGTTATGTCTTAGCCGTTGCACCAGAAAAACTCGAATTATTTACCGCACTTTGTGAACGTGAGCGTGCACCATTTGCGGTCATTGGCGAGGCAACAGAAGAAAAACATTTAACCTTGCACGATAGTCATTTCGACAATAATCCAATTGATTTGCCAATGAATGTGTTATTAGGTAAAACGCCGAAAATGACGCGTGAGGTTTCGTCAAAAACTGTCGAAAATCGACCGCTTGCAACAGAAAATATTCAATTAAAAGAAGCTCTCCATCGCGTATTACGCTTACCGGTGGTGGCAGAAAAAACGTTCTTAATCACCATTGGTGACCGTTCAGTAACCGGTATGGTGGCACGCGATCAAATGGTCGGTCCATGGCAAATTCCGGTGTCTGATGTAGCCGTCACAACCGCTTCATTAGACAGCTATCACGGTGAAGCCATGGCAATGGGCGAGCGTGCACCAGTGGCATTATTAGACTTTGGTGCTTCTGCACGTTTAGCGGTGGCTGAATCCATTACCAACATTGCAGGCACCAACATTGGCGATATTAAACGTATCAAACTGTCTGCAAACTGGATGTCTGCAGCGGGTCATGGTGGTGAAGATGCCGGCTTATATGAAGCGGTGAAAGCAGTCGGCGAAGAACTTTGCCCGGCATTAGGCATTACTATTCCAGTGGGTAAAGACTCCATGTCGATGAAAACCACTTGGGAAGAAAATGGCGAGAAAAAATCCGTCACCGCTCCGCTTTCTTTAGTGATTTCATCTTTTGCGCGCGTGGAAGATGTGCGTAAAACCGTGACACCTCAATTACGCACAGATAAAGGCGCAAGCCGCTTATTGTTGATTGATTTAGGTGAAAGAAAAAATCGCTTAGGTGCGACCGCACTTGCGCAAGTGTATAAACAATTAGGTGACAAACCGGCTGATGTGGTGAATGTCGCCAAACTGAAAAACTTCTTTGATGCAATGCAAGCATTGGTGGCAGAACGCAAATTATTGGCTTACCACGACCGTTCAGACGGTGGTTTAATTACCACCCTTGCAGAAATGGCATTTGCGGGTAACTGTGGTGTGGATGTGGATATTTCTGCATTAGGCGACAATGATTTAGCCGTGTTATTCAATGAAGAATTAGGTGCAGTGATCCAAGTATCAGAAAGTGAATTAAGCGCCGTGCGTGAGGTATTAAAAGCCCATGACTTGCTTGGTTTAACCTATGAACTCGGTTCTGTAAGCTCTGAAGACCGTTTTGAAATCACGCGCGGTAGCAAAAAACTATTAAGCGAAAAACGTTCTGAATTACGCGGTATTTGGGCAGAACTTACTCACCAAATGCAACGCTTACGTGATAACCCAGAATGTGCCGACCAAGAATTTGAAGCGAAAAAAGCAACAGATAATAAAGGTTTATCTGCTCACTTAACCTATGATGTGAATGAAGATATTGCTGCGCCTTACATCAGCAAAGGCGTGAAACCAAAAGTAGCCGTATTGCGTGAACAAGGCGTAAACAGCCACGTTGAAATGGCAGCGGCTTTTGACCGTGCAGGCTTTGCAGCGATTGATGTTCACATGAGTGATTTAATGGCAGGTCGTTACAACTTAAACGACTTTAATGCGATGGTGGCCTGTGGTGGCTTCTCTTACGGTGACGTATTAGGTGCAGCTGGTGGCTGGGCGAAATCCATTTTATTTAACCCACAATTACGCGATCAATTCAGCCAATTCTTCGCCAATGAAAACACCCTTTCATTAGGTGTATGTAACGGCTGTCAACTTATCTCCACCCTTGCAGAAATTATCCCAGGTGTAGAAAACTGGCCACGTTTCGTACGTAATAAATCAGAACGTTTTGAAGCCCGTGCTGCGATGGTGAAAATCAACGACACCAACTCATTGTGGTTTAAAGGCATGGCAGGTTCACATATGCCAATCGCGGTTGCTCATGGTGAGGGGTGCGTAGAATTCAAAACACCTGAGAATTTGACCGCACTTCAAGCGCAAAACTTGATTGTGGCACAATATATCGACAGCCATTTAAACGTGACTGAAACTTATCCAGCCAACCCGAATGGTTCGGCATTAGGGATTACTGCCATTTCTAACGTCGATGGTCGTATTGCTGCAATGATGCCGCACCCTGAGCGTGTATTCCGTGCCGTGAGTAACTCATGGTATCCAGAAGACTGGTCTGAAGATGGCGCTTGGATGCGAATTTTTAGAAATGCGAGAGTAAATTTCAAATAATGTGAGATTGCTCACAGTAAATTAATACAAAATAAGAGATACTAAGAAATTGGTATCTCTTTTTTATTGCATAACCTGAGTAATAAAAAATGCCAACAATATTAGAGAGTAATATTGTTAATGATTTATATAAATACTTTATATAAAAATTCTTGGGCATTATGCCCGTTATATCAATTGAACTATATAAGGAGTTCTGAATGAGTGCATTAGTTACATTGTTAGCTAATATTGTTGCGCCATTGCAACGTCAATTTATTAACTTTATCCGCATTGCGATTTGTGTTGTGATGGTTTGGATTGGAGGTTTAAAAGTTTGCCAATATGAGGCAGATGGTATTGCACACTTTGTGTCAAATAGTCCTTTCTTAAGCTTCCTTTACAAAAACGGTGCAAATGAAGTGACAAATGATAAGGGTGTTTTAGTGAAAGAATATACCTTATATAAAAACCCTGAAGGCAAAATGGTCGCAAAAAATATTGAATGGCATAAAGCCAATGGTACCTACACGGCTTCTTATATTATTGGCGCAATCATTGTGACAATTGGTATTTTAGTATTAGCGGGGATTTGGTCTCCAACATTAGGTTTATTCGGAGGCTTACTCACCTTTGGTATGTCGATAGTCACGCTGTCGTTCCTGATATTTACGCCAGAAACCTGGGTGCCGAATTTAGGTGGGGACTTCCCAACACCTAATTATGGCTTCCCATATCTCTCAGGTGCTGGCCGACTCGTGATTAAAGATATTATTATGATGGCAGGCGGCTTAGTTGCTGCAGCAGAATGTGCGAAACGCTATTTAGAGAATAAAAAGCAGTTTGCTTAATTGCGTTATTTTAAAAGGCTTGCTGGGATAAATGGCAAGCCTTTTTGTTAAGGTATAAAAAACTTAGTAATAAAAATATTCATATGTTGTCATTTGAATGTAATGCAAGTCTATCCTGTCAAGGCGAATGGTTAGGCGTTGGGTATCAGTGCGATTTCTAACATGAATTCTTATATAGCATCTATGATGTTATAAGCATAGCGTGTATTCCGGACCATGATCAATTCATGGTATCCAAAATATTAGACTGAAGATGATATTGGGATTCGGATTTGTACGAATTCTAGAGTGAAGATGATGTAAGCTATTGATAAAATAAATAATTTATTTGACGGTTTCTTAGGAGGAAAAATGGATACGATTTCTTTTGATATATTACCTTTTATTTCTGAGAATATTAAAATTATTATATTTGGATGTGCGCTCCTTTTTGGCGTGTTTTTTTTTGGGGTTAGAGCTAGTTCATTATTGTCGGTGTTCTATCGATTTATTATTTTTTTCTTTGGCAAGAATAGATTGAGTTCATCCCTGATAAATGACATAGTAGAAATAGAAATATTTAATTTTTTATATAAAAAAGATGCTGTTTCTTTAAGGCAGAAAGACAGGTTTGAGAAATGGGTTAATGACTATGAATTAGATTTTAGATTGTTGACTAAAGTTGGCCGGAAACTAGATATTGAAACATTAAAACTAAGAAAGTTATCTAATACAAATTATATTATACCTGGTTTAACTATGTTATTAACTTTTTTCATAATGATAGTTTCTTTAGGTGTATTAAGTAAAGTTAGTAAAGATAGTGTTTTATTATCTTTTGATAAAACAAATATAACATTCTACATAGATTTAAAGAAAAATTTAGCAGAGGGTTTTTCATTTTTTCCTAATAATAGTAACACCTGGCTAATTGAAGGTTCAGTCTGCAGTAAAAATAATACTAAAAATGAAGTTAAAGAAGGTTATTTAGAAAGGTATGAATTAGCAAAAACTAAATTAAAAGATGATGAGTTTGAAGGAGTCTGTAATTTATTGAATGGTGATAATGGTTCGAGTTTAAAAGAAATAAATTTAAGGCAATATAGGGCTTTTATTGCTGTTTTAATTTTACATTTCTGTGCTTTTTTATGTGGTCTGAAGAAGGTAAAGAATTTAGAAGATCATAGAGAGTGTAGAACAATGATATATAAAAAATTAAAAACTAAAAGAGCTAGATAAATATTTTAATAATAAAAAAGCAGTCAAAAATCACAACGAATTTTGACCGCTCTTTTTATTAGTTTTACTTACGTATTATTTTTGTTTTTTCAAAAACTCAACGCCAGTGTCTGGGAAGTCGGTGAATACACCCGTTGCACCTGATTTATTCAATAACGCATCGTACATTTGATTTACGTCAGTGAAGAATTCAGGTAACGCATCTTTACGCACGGTGTATGGGTGTAATTCCACTTTGTATTGTGCGAGTTCTTTCACTAATGGGGTGTATACGATGTTGCCTGGTTTAGATTTTTCTTTATCCACTAACATGTACCAGCCTGGACCAACGCCATCAGCATATTTCACCACTTCTGCCATTGCACCTGGTTTGAACATCCAATCGTAATCGTAGTTCACCCATTTGCCTTTTGCATCTTTTTCTTCAGTTTCATGCCAGTCGGTGTATGCCACTAATTGAACAAGTTTTAAATCCATGCCCATTTTTGGTAGCAATTCGTTTTTGATACGTTTTAACTCATTGAAGTCGAAGGTTTGTAAGTAAACCATGTCAGATTTCTTGTCGTAACCGTATTTTTTCAACACTTTAAGGGTTTCAACTGCAATGTCTTTGCCATTTTGGTGGTGGAACCAAGGTGCTTTGATTTCAGGGTAGATACCCACTTTTTTACCGGTAGATTTTTCTAAACCTTGGATGAATTCTAACTCATCTTCAAAAGTATGGATTTTGAAGTGTGATTTCCAAAGTGGGAAACGACCTGGATATACTGCAACTTGTTTACCATCTTTAGTTTCAAAGTTTTCAGTCATATTTAAACTTTGAATTTCTTTTAAGGTGAAGTCAATTACATAGTAACGACCATCTTTACGATGACGATTTGGGAATTTTTGCGCAACGTCAGTTAAACCATCTAAGAAGTGGTCGTGGATAACAACTAAACGACCATCTTTTGTCATCGCTAAGTCTTGTTCTAAGTAGTCTGCGTGTTGTGCAAATGCAAGCGCTTTAGACTCAAGTGTATGCTCTGGTAAGTAACCACTTGCACCACGGTGAGCAATGATAATTTTGTCTGATTTCATAGTGTCCACAGAAGAGTGTGCGCTACATCCTGCAAGTACGCCTGCAGCTAATAAAGAAAGCGCTAAAGTTTTGAGTTTCATGGTGTGTTCTCCTTGATTTACTTATTACATCTTGGTTTCATGTCGTAAAAATAGATTTCACTAATTTCACGGTCATATCCTGGATAAAATCCTTTTGGCATCCCTAACACAATTTGTTTGCCTCGGTTTGCATGGACAAGCAGTTGTTTCGTTTTTGGATTCACATTCAAGCCTTCGACTTCGCCGACATCTCGAATGTCATTCAATGTTTTTTCTAAAACAACGCGAGCTTCATTATTTTTATCTGAAATTTCTACACGATAAATATGATCGGGTTCTTTTTCATCTGCCGTACCATCATCAGATGTGACGTAGAGATCACCGTTATAGGCATAAACCCCTTGAATCCATTGTGGAACAGGTTGTAAATGCACTTTACGTTTATATTTACCCGTTGAAAGATCATATTCATATAAATAACGGCCACTTTCTTCACCGACCCAAGATGCCATCCAAACTGAATTGTGAACGGTATCTACGGTGATGCCGGAAACTTCGACTTGACCTGACTCAGGATTAAAATCAACTGATCTTTTTAATGCGAGGGTTTCGGGATCGTGAATCGCAATTTGAATATTTTTACCTACGCCGGCATCAAACCATTCGGAGGAAACATAAAGTTCATTGTTGTAGATATCAATGTCGCCAATGTGATTGGCTTCTTTTTGATAGCCGACAAAAGGATCTTTATTTTCTTTAATCAGTTTTCCATCCATATCGTATTTGGCGAGTGTTTTACTGCCCGATACATATAAATATTTACCATCAGTGGTAATGCCTTGACGTCCGTTGACTTCGAGCACCTTGTCTAATTTATAAGTATAAGCGGGGAGTGCTGAACGATAGGGCGCTTCACAAGTTTGATTTGCGAATGCTGCATTTGCCATAACTGCCGCGCCTAACATAATGGTTAATTTATTCAATTTCATCACATTATCTCCTTTTAAAGTGCGGTTAAAAATTCAGTTGTTTTTTGTAATAAAAAAGGCGGCAAGCCTTCGCCTGTCGCCTTTAATTTATAGATTATTTAGTACCGTAGGTATCGCCTAATTTCGCTTTGTGTTTACCTTCTTCAACCATTACGATGAAGAGTAATAACACCGCTAAGACACCACCACCGATCATGACGTAGAAACCGCCGTCCCAGCCGTAGTGTTGTGCTGCCCAACCGATAACAGCTGATGCTGAAACAGTACCACCTAAGTAACCGAATAAACCGGTGAAACCTGCTGCTGTACCTGCTGCTTTTTTCGGTGCAAGCTCAAGAGCGTGTAAGCCGATTAACATTACAGGACCGTAGATTAAGAAACCGATTAAGGTCATTAAGATGAAGTCAGTTAATTGATATGGGTTTTCATACCAAGCTGCATAGTTTGCAAGCTCTGCTTCAGGTGTAGCTGGGTTCATCCAGTATGCTACAACTGCTGCGGTAGTTAAGATCATGAAGATGAAACCGGTTAAACCACGTTTACCTTTGAAGACTTTATCTGATACCCAACCACATAATAATGTACCTGGAACTGCTGCTAATTCATAGATTGTGTAAGCCCATGCGGTACCTTTGATGTTGAAGTGTTTTACTTCACTTAAGTAAACCGGAGACCATTTTAATACGCCGTAGCGGATTAAGTATACGAATACGTTAGCAATCGCGATGTACCATAACAATTTGTTTTTCAATACATAAGTGACGAAGATTTCTTTTGTGCTTAAATCGTTTTCGTAAGTTTTTTCGTTATAGTCATCTGGGTAGTCATTACGCCATTTTTCGATTGATGGTAAACCACAAGATTGTGGAGTATCACGCATGACGAAGTAAACTGGAATTGCACAGAGCATTGCCGCAATACCCGGATAGTAGAGGGATTGTTGCCAAATATCTTTTGCTTGTGCTTCGACACCATGAGTGCTGAAGAAGACGGCACTTGCTAATAGCACCATTGCACCCGGCATCATACCACCGATGTTGTGCGCGGTATTCCAGATAGATACGATAGTACCGCGTTCTGATTTAGACCACCAGTGTACCATTGTACGACCACATGGAGGCCAACCCATACCTTGGAACCAACCATTTAAGAAGATCATTACCCACATGATGGCAACGCCAGAGGTTGCCCATGGGAATAAACCCATCATGGTCATACAAAGACCAGAAAGCAATAAACCAAATGGTAAGAATACACGAGGGTTCGAACGGTCAGACATACCTGCCATGACGAACTTAGATAAACCATAGGCAAGACCGGCAGCTGAGCCGATAACACCTAATTCCGCTTTTGAGTACAAGCCGGCTTGAATTAAACCAGGTTGTGCCAAGTCAAAGTTTGCACGTACAAAATAGTAAGCGGCATAACCAAAGAAGATCCCTGCAAACACTTGCCAACGTAAGCGTTTATACGTGGAATCAATTTTCTCCGCTGGAAGTTCCGCAATATGCGGAGCGGGTTTAAATGGTCCAAACATAATTTCTCTCCAAAATCATTTTAATTATGAGTCCACCCCCATGATGGGGATAGCGTGCATGATAAAATAAAAATAGAAATTAAAAAGAGAAATAATTCAAAAATGTGATGCATTTCACAAAATATTTTTTAACAAATGAGCGAATTCGAAAATTGTGTGATCTATCTCACAAAACAGCTTTCTTTTTCGCTCAGAATGTTGTGAATTTAACCGCTCTCCCATACAATAGCCATGGAATTTGTAACAGTTTTTACGTTTCTTTTTATTAATATTTTGGCTTTGGGGGTAACAATGGGATTATCGCCTAATATGTATCGTGATGTGGGTGATTTTTCACCTATCTCGACGGATGTGATTATCATTGGTGGCGGTGCAACAGGTGCGGGTATTGCTCGTGACTGCGCATTGCGTGGAATTAACTGTATTTTATTAGAGCGTCGTGATATCGCGACAGGTGCAACAGGTCGTAACCACGGTTTGTTACATAGTGGTGCGCGTTATGCCGTGAACGATCAGGAATCAGCAGAAGAATGTATTAAAGAAAATAAAATTCTGCGCAATATCGCTCGTCACTGTGTGGATGAAACAGAAGGTTTATTTATTACCTTACCTGAAGATTCCCTTGATTATCAAAAAACCTTCATCGAAAGTTGTACCAAATCCGGTATTGAAGCTGTCGCCATTGATCCTAAACTTGCCCAAATTATGGAACCATCAGTCAACCCAGATTTAGTGGGTGCCGTTGTTGTGCCAGATGGTTCAATCGATCCTTTCCGTTTAACGGCTTCCAACGTGATGGATGCCACCGAAAATGGCGCGAAAATGTTCACTTATTGCGAAGTGAAAAGCTTAATTCGCGAAGGTGGCAAAGTGATCGGTGTGGATGTTTATGATCACAAAAATCGCGTCAATCGCAAATTCTTTGCGCCATTAGTCGTCAATGCAGGTGGTATTTGGGGGCAAGGCATCGCAGAATATGCGGATCTCAAAATCAAAATGTTCCCAGCAAAAGGTGCATTGCTTGTTATGGGGCACCGTATCAACAAAATGGTGATTAACCGTTGCCGTAAACCTGCGGATGCGGACATTCTTGTGCCAGGGGATACCATTTGTGTTATCGGTACAACCTCTAGCCGTATTCCTTACGATCAAATCGATAACATGGAAGTCACTCCAGAAGAAGTGGATATCTTATTCCGTGAAGGGGAAAAACTTGCTCCAAGCTTGCGTCATACTCGTGTATTACGTGCTTATGCCGGTGTGCGTCCATTAGTGGCGTCAGATGACGATCCATCAGGTCGTAACGTAAGTCGCGGTATCGTGTTACTTGACCACGCAGAGCGTGATGGCTTAGATGGTTTCATCACTATCACTGGTGGTAAATTAATGACTTATCGCTTAATGGCTGAATGGGCAACGGATCTGGTTTGTAAAAAACTCAACAAAACCGCACGTTGTACGACAGCTGAGCGTCCATTGCCGGGTTCAACCGAAAGCCGCGCAGAAACCAATCAGAAAGTGATTTCACTTCCAAGTACGATTCGTTATTCAGCCGTGTATCGTCATGGTTCACGTGCGACTCGCTTATTAGATAAAGAACGTCTCGACCGTTCAATGGTGTGCGAATGTGAAGCCGTGACAGCGGGTGAAGTACGTTATGCCGTTGATGAATTAAATGTGAATAACTTAGTGGATTTACGTCGCCGTACTCGTGTGGGTATGGGGACTTGCCAAGCTGAGCTTTGCGCATGCCGTGCGGCGGGCTTAATGAACCGTTTTGAAGTGGCAACACCTCGTCAATCTACCACACAATTAACCGCTTTCATGGAAGAGCGTTGGCGCGGTATTGAACCTATTGCATGGGGTGAAGCGATTCGTGAAGCCGAATTTACTTCATGGATGTATGGCAGTGTGTTGGGCTTAAACGATGTTCAACCGCTTGAAACTGACAAACAGCAAGGGACGGATAACAATGAATTTTGATGTAGTGATTATTGGTGGCGGCCTTGCAGGTTTAACTTGCGGCATCGCCCTACAAGAACAAGGCAAACGTTGTGTCATTATCAATAACGGCCAAGCGGCGATTGATTTTGCATCTGGCTCATTAGATTTATTAAGCCGTTTACCAAACGGTGCGTTTGTTAAAAATATTCCTGAAAATTTGACCGCACTTGCAGCTCAATTACCACAACACCCTTATAGCATTATGGGTGCTGAACGCGTATTAGCGAAAGCGCAAGATTTCGAAAAATTAGCGGAGTCGTTAAATTTAGATTTAGTTGGTTCAACCGCAGAAAATCATCTTCGCGTAACGGGTTTAGGTAGTTTACGCGGTGCATGGCTTTCACCAAATAGCGTGCCAACCGTGCAAGGCGAAACCCCATTCCCTTATAAAAAAATTGCGGTTTTAGGCATTGAAGGCTATCACGATTTCCAACCAGAATTATTGGCAGATAACCTCACGCTGAATCCACAGTTTGCACATTGTGAAGTAAAAACAGGCTTTTTAAATATTCCAGAATTAGATCAGTTACGTGCAAACTCTCGTGAGTTCCGCAGTGTGAACATTGCACAAGTTTTAGAATATAAACTGAAATTTGATGATCTTGTGGCTGAAATGAAAGAAGCAGCAAAAGGCACAGAAGCAATTTTCTTACCAGCTTGTTTCGGTTTAGAAAATCAAGAGTTTATGGAATCACTTCGCAAAGCAACTGGCTTGCCATTATTTGAATTGCCAACTTTACCACCGTCTTTATTAGGTATGCGTCAACGTATTCAATTACGCCATCGTTTTGAGAAATTAGGCGGACTCATGATGAATGGTGATAGCGCATTAAAAGCACATTTTCATGGCAACAAAGTTCGTGCAATTCAAACGCGTTTGCACGAAGAGGAAGAAATCACAGCAGAACATTTTGTCTTAGCTTCTGGCAGTTTCTTCAGTAAAGGTTTAGTTTCTGAATTCGATAAAATCTACGAACCCGTATTCCATTCTGACATCATCGGTGTGGAAGGTTTTAACGATACGGATCGCTTTACTTGGACTGATCACCGTTTCTCTAATCCACAACCGTATCAATCTGCAGGTGTGGCGATTAATGCGCAATGCCAAGTTCAAAAGGGCGGTCAATTTTTAACGAATTTATATGCGGTGGGTAATGTGATTGGTGGTTTCAATGCACTAGAACTCGGTTGTGGTTCTGGCGTGGCAGTAGTAACAGCGCTTGCTGTTGCTGATGAAATTCTTCACAACACACATTAAGGAGGCGTTATGAACATTCAACAATTAATTGATAATGCAAAACAATCCCTTAATGCACCACAACATCATCATGCTTTTGATGAGAGTTTTGAAAGTTGTATTAAATGTACGGCTTGTACCGCAGTGTGTCCGGTTTCGCGTCAGAATCCAAACTATCCAGGTCCAAAACAATCGGGCCCAGATGGTGAGCGTTTACGCTTAAAATCAGCCGAGCTTTATGATGAAGCATTGAAATATTGTACCAACTGTAAACGTTGTGAGATTGCCTGTCCGTCTGATGTAAAAATTGGTGACATTATCGTTCGCGCAAGAAACAAATACCTTGCTCAACAACACAAGCCAGCAGTGCAAAAATTACGTGATGCGATTTTAAGTAACACCGATATTATGGGGTCACTTAATACACCGCTTGCGCCGATTGTGAATACGATTACAGGCTTGAAAGCGACAAAATTTGTGTTGGAAAAAGCGTTAAAAATCAGCCGTCATCGTACGTTACCAAAATATTCCTTTGGTACGTTCCGCAGCTGGTATATGAAAAAAATGTTGGAAAGCCAACAAAAATTCGAACGCAAAGTGGCGTATTATCACGGTTGTTATGTGAACTACAATAATCCACAATTGGGTAAAGAATTTATTCAAGTGTTCAATGCTATGGATATTGGCGTGGTGTTATTGGAAAAAGAAAAATGCTGTGGCTTGCCATTAAGCGTAAACCAATTCCCAGAACGAGCGAAGAAAATCGCACAATTTAATACCGATTACATCAGCAAAATGGTGGATGAAAATGGCTTGGATGTGATCAGTGAAGCATCAAGTTGTGCCTTAAATTTACGTGATGAATATCATCATATTTTAGGTATCGACAATGCGAAAGTTCGTCCGCATATTCACATGGTGACACCATTCTTATATCAACTCTTTAAAGAAGGTAAAACCTTACCGCTTAAACCATTGAAATTGCGTGTGGCTTATCACACCGCATGTCACGTGGATAAAGCAGGTTGGGCACCATACACCTTGGAAGTGTTAAAACAAATTCCAGGTTTAGAAGTGGTGATGCTCCCATCACAATGTTGTGGTATTGCAGGAACATACGGTTTCAAAGAAGAAAACTACGAGGTTTCCCAATCTATCGGTAAAAACTTATTCGATAACATCAATGCAGGCGGATTTGATTACGTGATCTCTGAATGCCAAACTTGTAAATGGCAGATCGATATGTCATCTAACGTGACTTGTATCCATCCATTGACGTTATTGTGTATGTCGATGAATCAAGCTTAGTGAAAAGAGCGGAAACTGATAAAAAAGTGACCGCTCTTTTTGTTATTCAATCCAATATGGAGAATTAATTATGCAAAAAATCTTCAAGGTTTCCTTACTTGCTGTGCTTTCATCTCTTGCAGTAAACAGCTTCGCCAGCACGGCAGAAGTGAAAGTGCTTGAGCCTCAATTAAATTATCAACAACTTCTTACTCAAAGACAGGTTGTGGATGAGTTGCTTGAACAAGCGGTGAAAATCCAAAACTCGCCCGCTCGTGTTTCAAATGCAGGTTTTACCGCGAAACTTCCTTCCAATATGGAGCGTATTGCGGATCTTTTATTAGAAGCGTATAAGCTTGAGCCTTATCGTGTGGATTTTTTGTTTGGTGCAGCGAACGCCAATATTTATAACGGTAATACAGATAAAGCCATTGAGCTTTACCAAAAAGTGCTTGATGTGGCGCCAGATGATGTGAAAGCACACACTTACTTGGCCGCATGGAATCGTTTTAAAGGCAATCAAGCGGAAACCACTAAACATTTAGAACGCTTAAAACAACTTTCCCCAGAAAGTGCGAACAAATTAGAGAAAGTTTTTGCTGTAATTGACAAAGCAGCTAATCAGCCAATTACCGATAAACTCGAAACCAAGTTACCAGAGCAATCTGCAATTATTACATTGGGCTATGCGTTAAATCCAGACGGCAGCATGCATGATATTTTGGTACAACGTTTAGAGAAAACCCTAGAAATTGCGAATCAAAATCCAGATGCGTTAATTATTGTGACAGGCGGTGTACCGCAAAACAATAAAACCGAAGGGGATTTAATGAAGCAATGGTTGATTGAGAAAGGCGTTGATGCCAGCCGTATTTATTCTGATAACTATGCACGTTCAACTGTTGAAAATGCGCTTTTCTCTCGTTACTCTTTAGCAAAACACAAAATCAAACATGCCGTGTTGATTAGCTCGGGTAGTCATGTTCGTCGTGGACAGGCATTATTTGAAATTGCGACGCAAGAATCTGGTCCACAAGGTCTTGTAATTGAAACTGTCGCCGCATTAGATAAACCGTTAGATCAGTTACAAAAAATTACGGAGAAAGACTTGCTGGGTATTTATCGTGACAGCTTAAAAACCATGGGATTGCCAATGTTTAACAGCGGTGCATTGCAAGATTAATTAATCTTCCAAAAACAAAAGTGCGGTGAAATTTCACCGCACTTTTCTCTTTCGATTAGCAATTAAAGAATATGTTGATATTGTTCTAACATTTCTTTTGGCCATACGCTTGATTGCACTTCACCAATGTGTTTTTTGTGAAGTAAAAGCATTGCCATACGAGATTGACCGATACCACCACCAATGGTGAGAGGTAATTTGCCGTTTAATAAATCTTGGTGCCAATCCATTTTTAAGCGATCTTCATCACCGGTTAAACCAACTTGTAAACGTAACGCAGATTCATCCACACGAATACCCATTGAAGAAAGCTCAAACGCTTTACCTAACTCAGCATTCCACACCAAAATATCACCATTTAAACCCTTGTAGCCGTTTTCAGATTCTGTTGTCCAGTCATCGTAGTCTGGTGCACGGCCATCATGTGGTTTACCGTCTGATAATTTGCCACCGATACCAATTAAGAACACGGCGCCATATTCTTTACAAATGGCGTTTTCACGTTCTTTACTGCTTAAATCCGGGTAGCGTTTCACTAAATCTTCGCTGTGAACGAAGGTGATTTCTTTCGGTAAGCTTGATGGAATGTCAAAGCGAGCTTCTACCGCTAATTCAGTTAAACGGATTGCACGATAGATAGAACGTACTGTTTCTTTTAAATAAGCAAAGTTACGACGACCTTCAGGAATCACTTTTTCCCAGTCCCATTGATCCACATAAACAGAGTGAGTTTGATCCAATGAATCTTCATCTGGACGTAATGCTTTCATGTGAACAAATAAACCTTCACCTTCTTTGAAATGGAAACGTGCGAGAGTATGGCGTTTCCATTTAGCCAATGAGTGAACCACTTCATAAACCGCATTTGGGATACATTTCACGTTTACTTGAACCGCTTTCTCAATGCCTGATAAGTTATCTTGCATACCGTTGCCAACTTCACTAAGGATTGGACCTTGTACTTCGATAATGCCAAGTTGTTCAATCAAGTTTTGAGTAAAGGTGTTCTTCACAAAGCTGATTTCTTGTTGTTGTAAAATAAACGTCTTTTTCATATTTATCCTTCTTTTTATAATAACTGCTAAGATTTGTTGTGCATTATTCAATAAAATGACAAATTATTTCAAGTAATTTCTTTACATTGTTTTAAATGTTGAATATTATCAAAAATAAAGAAGATATTTTGAAAAAGATCTAATAAGGAGTGTTTTATGAACAATATCGATACACTTGATCGCCAAATTCTCCGTGTACTGACTAAAGATGCTCGTACACCTTATGCTGAAATGGCGAAAAGCTTTGGCGTGAGCCCGGGTACAATTCATGTTCGCGTAGAGAAAATGCGTCAGTCTGGTTTGATTGAAGGCACAAAAGCGATTATTGATGAGCGTAAACTGGGTTATGATGTGTGCTGCTTTATTGGCATTATTTTGAAAAGCGCAAAAGATTACGAAAAAGTGATTAAAAAGCTAGAGACCTTTGATGAAGTGGTGGAAGCCTATTACACCACGGGAAATTACTCTATTTTTATCAAAGTGATGACACACACCATTGCTGAATTGCATTCCGTGCTGGCGACTAAGATCCAGTTAATTGATGAGATTCAATCAACGGAAACCTTGATTTCCATGCAAAATCCTATTTTACGAGACATTAAACCTTAAATGTCATCGAAACAATAAAGGCGTGTTTGATACACGCCTTTGCTTTTTTTGATTAACGATAACGATCGAGGAATTTGTAATAGAGTACGCCGATCTTGGTGGCTAAGTTTTTGAGGGATTTTCCACCGTAAAACGAAGGCACTTTCAATCCTTCAAAAATTCTCAAACGTTCGTCATTACCTAAAATCGCTTCTGCAATAATGCGTCCCGCAAGCCCGGTTAGTGCGACGCCATGACCTGAGTAACCTTGTGCAAAGTAAATATGCGGTGAGATACGGCCAAAATGTGGGCTAGCGTTCATTGTCATATCAATCGGTCCTGCCCAACCATAATCAATTTTGACATTTTCTAATTGTGGGAAGACATGTAGCATATTGCGGCGCATAATTTGCACCATATCTTTTTCGGAACTTGAGTCGCTACCAAATAACAAACGGTTATCCGCACTCAAACGATAGTAATCGAGCAAAATGTTATTATCGCAAACCGACATACCATTATTGATTACGGAATCAGCCGTGGCTTGATCTAAAGGTTCGGTCGCAATAATAAAGCTCTCGACCGGTAAAATTTTGCGATTAATGCCGTGATGAATGGATTTAGGTAGTACATCAATATAAGCGTTGGTGGCTAAAATAACGTCTTGAGAAATGACCGCACTTTTATCGGTTTTGACTTCAATGCAGCCTGATTTTTCCACTAAATCCACAACCGGAGATTGTTCATAAATCTGCACGCCTAAATCTAAGCAGGCTTTTGCTAAGCCTAAGCAATAGTTAAGTGGGTGTAAGTGACCTGAGTTGCTATCGTATAAACCGCCTACATAAATATCACTGCCTAGATGTTGTTTCAGTTTGGCTTTATCCCAAAGTTGCATTTTGTCATAGCCAAAAGTCGCGTGGCTGGCTTTTTCCATTTCAATGAGATCGTCCATTCGACGTTCATTTAACGCCAATGTGGCATAGCCTTTTTTCCAATCACATTGAATACCATATTTCGCAATGCGTTCATCAATAATATCAATGGCTTCTAGCGACATATCCCAAAGTTGTTTCGCTTTATCAAAGCCTACTTGAGCAATATATTCATCAATGCCTTCTTCAAAACCGTTGATGGCTTGGCCGCCACTTCTACCAGATGCACCAAATCCGACTCTTGCACCTTCTAACACGATGACTTTTTTGCCTTTTTCCGCTAATTCAAGAGCAGCAGATAAGCCAAAGAAACCCGCACCGATGACACAAACATCCGCTTCTTCTTGCTGAGAGAGAGGCGGCAGTTCAAAGGTTTGATTCCGACTATCGAGATAATAAGATTTGACGTGTTCTTGATGAGCAAATTCGAGCATAGTTGATGACTGATTAACATAAAATAGAGATGAGAGAAATCTTACCCTGATGGGAAAATATGTCAAACCTTTTGCAAAAAAGGTGCTATACTCCCCAAGTTTACATAGGTAAACGATTACTTAAGGTTTATTTTGATTGTCCTGAGGAGGTCAATAAATTGAAAAAAAATGCTGTTCAATACATTAAATCACTTTGTCTGTCTGCCGTCGCATTCGTCGCAACCTCTGCGGCATTTGCTGCTGAAAAACTTTATGTTTATAACTGGACTGACTATGTGCCATCTAATTTGGTTGCGGAATTTACCAAAGAAACCGGCATTGAAGTGATTTATTCAACATTTGAAAGTAATGAAGAAATGTATGCTAAATTGAAGCTGACCTCTAGTACAGGTAGTGGTTATGATTTAGTTTTCCCATCAAGCTATTACGTCAACAAAATGGCGAAAGAAGGCATGTTACAAGAGCTTGATCACAGCAAATTAAGTAATTTTAAACAAATTCCAGCAAATTTATTAAACAAGGAATTTGACCCAAATAACAAATATTCTCTGCCTTACGTTTATGGCTTAACTGGTATCGGCGTGAATGCGGATGATATTGACCCAAGCAAAATTACGAGTTGGGCTGATTTATGGAATCCAGAATTTAAAGGCAAGGTATTATTAACCAGTGATGCGCGTGAAGTGTTCCATATTGCATTGATATTAGATGGAAAATCACCAAACACCACAAATGAAGAAGACATTAAAGCGGCTTATGAGCGCTTAGTGAAATTGTTACCAAATGTGGTGACCTTTAACTCTGACTCGCCAGAAGTGCCGTTTGTTCAAGGTGAAGCCTCTATCGGTATGTTATGGAATGGTTCGGCTTATTTAGCACACAAAGAAAATCCAAGTATCCAATTTGTGTATCCAAAAGAAGGCGCGATTTTCTGGATGGATAACTACGCGATTCCAAAAGGGGCGAAAAATACAGAGGGCGCTTATAAATTTATCGACTTCTTACTTCGTCCTGAAAATGCGAAATTAGTGGTTGAAAAAATGGGCTTCTCAATGCCAAATGAAGGCGTGAAAGCGTTACTTTCACCTGAAATGGCGAATAACCCAACCTTGTTCCCATCTGCTGAAAACATTGAAAAAGGCATTATGCAAGGCGATGTGGGTGAAGCAGTGGACATTTACGAAAAATATTGGAATAAATTAAAAACCAATTAATCAAATATTGATGAAAAGTGCGGTGAATTTGACCGCACTTTTGCTTTGTAAAGGATGACAAATGAGTTTTCTTGAGCGACTTTTTCACGCAATCTTGTTTGAAACCACGGTTGTGTTGCTTTCTGTTTTCGCTTTGTATTTCTTTACAGAAGAAAGTGTTTCTATTCTCTTTGGGTCTATGGTGCTGGTTTCCTTAACCGCCATGCTATGGAACCTCGTTTTTAATTATTTTCTTGATAAAGCCTTTACGGGGCCGCGAGAAAAGCGAGGCGTCATATTTCGTACTTTACATGCCATTTCATTTGAGGGCGGTTTGCTTATTTTCACCGTGCCGATCATTGCTTACTTTTTAAAAGTGGATTGGATTACAGCTTTTATGATGGATTTCAGCTTAACGGTGATGGTGACCATTTATACCTTTATTTTTAATTGGGTGTATGATCACGCGCGATTGTTATTTATTAAGCGTGAATGATGCAATAGGTAAGAGAAGATATAAAAAAGTGCGGTCAAAATCTAAGATGTTTTTGACCGCACTTTGATTTTTTAGGGCATGAAAAGCCGCCCTTTTCTTTATTAAAGTTTTTCCACCAACTCAATAGCTGCACCGATGTAGGTTGCAGGAGTGAGTTGTTGTAAACGTGCTTTTTCATCGGCAGGGATATCCAGTTTTTCGATGAATTCACGCATTGCTTTTTCATCAACACGTTTACCACGAGTCAGCTCTTTTAATTTTTCGTATGGTTTTTCAATACCATAGCGACGCATCACGGTTTGAATTGGCTCAGCTAAAACTTCCCAGTTTTGGTTGAGTTCATCACGGAGATGTTGTTCGTTCACTTCTAATTTGCTGATACCTTTACGCGTTGCGGCATACGCAATTAAGCAATAACCTAAACCCACACCTAAGTTACGTAACACAGTAGAGTCGGTTAAGTCACGTTGCCAGCGAGAAATTGGTAATTTTTGACCTAGGTGAGTCATCACGGCATTGGCTAAACCTAAGTTACCTTCTGAGTTTTCGAAGTCGATAGGATTTACTTTATGCGGCATGGTAGATGAACCAATTTCACCCGCGATAGTGCGTTGTTTAAAGTGATTTAACGCAATGTAACCCCATAAGTCACGATCGAAGTCGATGATGATGGTATTAAAACGTACCACGGCATCAAAGTATTCAGCAATGTAATCGTGAGGTTCAATTTGCGTGGTGTATGGGTTCCAATCTAAACCTAATGAGGTGACAAATTCTTCACTAAATTTGTGCCAATTGATATTTGGATAAGCCGATAAATGCGCATTGTAGTTACCCACAGCGCCATTGATTTTACCCAAGATTTCATTTTGTTGGAGTTGTTTGAATTGGCGTTTTAAACGGTAAACCACGTTCGCCATTTCTTTACCCACAGTACTTGGTGAGGCAGGTTGGCCGTGTGTACGAGAAAGTAATGGGATAGTTTTGTATTCGTTCGCTAGACGGGTGATTTCATCAATCAGTTTTTGCCATTCCGGTAAGATTACTTCTTCACGCGCCGTTTTTAACATTAAGGCATGAGAAAGGTTGTTAATATCTTCCGAGGTACAAGCAAAGTGAATAAATTCAGAGACTTTGGCTAATTCTGGTAAAGCTTCACTTTTTTCTTTTAAGAAATACTCAACTGCTTTGACGTCATGATTTGTGGTGCGCTCAATTTCTTTGATACGTTCAGCATCTTGAAGACTGAATTCTTCCACAATTTTATTAAGGTAATCGTTTGCTTCTTTAGACAAAGAAGAAACCTCTTGGATTTCAGCGGTCGCCGCCAATTTTTGTAACCAACGTACTTCCACGGTGACACGGAATTTGAGCAAGCCAAATTCACTGAAAATACCACGCAATGCAGTGGCTTTATCTTGATAACGACCGTCAATCGGGGAAAGAGCGGTTAATGCGGAAAGTTGCATAAGAGTTCTCCAAGGATTAATTTAAAGTTAAGTAGAGTTGTCGTGCCGCTTGCACTAATTTTTTACGATGAAATAACAGTTGCCATTTGCTGCCGCCGACTTGACGCCACAAAACGGCAGAACGAATGCCGGCAAGTAAACACGCACGAATTTTGTCTTGCACGCTTTGTTGCTGCAAATGATATGCCGAACCAATAATGTGGATGCGTTTGCCTAAAGGGCTAATCGTATCGACATAAATGTTTGCCATGATAGAAAACATCTCATCATCAAATTGATTGTCGTGATAAGCAAGTTGTTCCGGTAAACGAGCGATACGGCGGCCAAGTTCTTGTTTGATTTCAGGTTGTTTGTTTAATTTGCTCTCTAACGCTAACAAGCTACCCCAATAATTTAATAAATTTTTGTCATTTAATTGGGTGAGTTGCTCGATAAGTGTGTTTAATCCCACTTTAAGATGTTGAACATCACCGCCAAATACGGCTAATGTATCTTCAGGTTGAGTAATGAGAAGAGAATGAATGGTTGTTTGGAATGCATCTTGGTTATCAACTTCGCCTTTTTGTGCTAATTGACTGATTAATAAGACTGATTGACAAACACCGGCAAGTGCCAGAGCCATATCATTATAATTTTTCATTGGGATTATAAATTGTGAGCTGCAGAAATTTTTGGCGTAATATAGCATTTTTACACATTGTTTTGAACTCAATCATTAAAAAACGCCCTATCTTTTGTTATCATAGCGCCAATTCAGTTTACAGAATAAAAGGATAACCAATGACAAAACCAATTGTATTCAGTGGCGTGCAGCCTTCCGGCGAATTAACTATCGGGAATTATTTAGGTGCACTTCGCAACTGGGTGAAAATGCAAGAAGATTATGAGTGTATTTTCTGTGTGGTGGATTTACATGCCATCACTGTACGTCAAGATCCTGCGGCACTTCGCAAGGCAACTCTTGATGTGCTCGCCCTTTACTTGGCTTGTGGCATTGATCCGAATAAAAGCACGATCTTCGTGCAATCTCATGTACCAGAACATACTCAACTAAGCTGGGTATTAAACTGCTACACCTATTTTGGTGAAATGAGCCGTATGACTCAATTTAAAGATAAATCAGCACGTTATGCCGAAAATATTAACGTGGGTTTATTTGATTATCCGGTTTTAATGGCAGCAGATATCTTACTTTACCAAGCGAAAAGCGTGCCGGTAGGGGATGACCAAAAACAACATTTAGAAATCACCCGTGATATTGCCGCTCGTTTTAATGCCCTTTATGGTGATATTTTCACGATTCCTGAAATCTTCTTAGGCAAAGCCGGTGCGCGTATTATGTCTTTGCAAGATCCTGATAAAAAAATGTCTAAATCCGATGATAACCGTAATAACGTGGTGACTTTGCTTGAAGATCCTAAATCGGTAGCGAAAAAAATCAAACGCGCGGTAACAGACTCTGATGAACCACCTGTTGTACGTTATGACGTGAAAAACAAAGCGGGTGTGTCTAACTTATTAGATATCCTTTCTGCAGTAACAGATAAATCTGTGGCAGACCTTGAAAAAGAATTTGAAGGCAAAATGTACGGACACTTAAAAACAGCCGTAGCTGACGAAGTGTCAAATTTACTTGCGGGTTTACAAGAACGTTTCTATCAATATCGTAACGATGAAGCACTTTTAGACGAGATTTTACGTCAAGGTGCAGAAAAAGCCCGCGCAAGAGCGAAAGAAACCCTTGCCAAAGTGTACGAAGCCGTCGGCTTTGTTGCTGCAAAATAATTTTAAACTTAATAAGCCGTGTTATATCACGGCTTTTTTAGATAAGGAGAAAAAGATGGCCATTCAAACTGAAAAACCAATTGAATGTGTAGGCTGTAATACTTTCGATATGAAATCATTGTTTGATAACAGTGATTGTAGTTTACCTATCGAACAGTTTTACGCGACTCGTCAAGATGCAGAAGGCGCATTGGAATATTTCACATTAAAAGCACGTGATGTAGAAAGTGAACCTTGCCAAATTCAATCTGAAATTCAACAGGTTGAAGAGGGATATGTACTTAAAGCGGTTTTCACATTCTGCTGCCAAGCGGAATTAGTGATTTTCCAAATGAAGCTTGTGTAAGTGATAACTTACTCTAGAAAATAGCGTTTTTTGTGACCGCACTTTCTGATATTTATGTTCCCCTGCATCGTATTATTCCTTTTTCTAATGTAGAAGGGCAGGGGAATCGTACCAGTATTTTCTTACAAGGTTGTAAGTTAAACTGCCTTTATTGCCATAATCCAGAAACCATTCCTCGTTATGCAGAAGGCGCTCATCAAGTCAGCCTGCAGTATTTGTATGAGCAAGTAATGGATGCAGTACCTTTCATTCGTGGCGTAACAGTTTCTGGCGGTGAACCCACCATTCATCATAAAAAGCTCGTTCCATTGTTTCAAAAACTACGTGAGGAAGGGCTAACTTGCTATTTAGATAGCAGTGGTTTCTTTGAATTTGACGTAATTCGACCTTTAATTGATGTGACAGACAAATTTCTCTTTGACCTGAAAGGAGAAGGGCTTGGCTTACAAAGTTTGTGCTTCGATAGACAAAATCGCCAAGGCATCGTCCCTCAAAATATCATCCCCACTCATCAACATATCAAGCAAGAAAACTTAGATCGCAATTTGAAGAACTTGGCGCAATTATTACCATTAAATAAAGTGGAAGAAGTGCGGTTAGTTTATGTGGCAAATTTTTTTGATGCAGAAAAGTTGGTGGAAAAGGTTGCGTCCTTATTGAAAGACTATCCGGATGTGTTGTTCAAAATTATCCGAATGCACACAAAAGGTGCACGAGACGCCGAAGGACTCACGCCTTATGTCCCAACTGTTGAACAGACCCAAGCACTTGAAAACTATGCGAAATCTTGTGGTCTGACCAAAATTGTGACCATTTTATAAGCAAACATGCCAAAAAGGAGTAAAAATATTCCGACTTTTTACCGAAAAACAAGTAGAATAGGACAATTTTATTCACTTACTTATCTAACCAACCTAGGGGAAAAAAATGGGTATTTTAGGTAGCGTTTTAGGCATTGTCGTATTACTGGTCATTGCCGTATTATTTTCAAATAATCGTAAGGCGATTAATTTACGTACTGTATTAGGGGCTTTGGCGATCCAAATCGGATTTGCGGCCCTTATTTTGTATGTGCCGTTTGGTCGTGATGCATTACAAGCGACAGCAAATGGTGTATCAAATGTTATCGCTTATGGTAATGAAGGGATTAACTTCGTCTTTGGTGGCTTAGCAGATCCTTCAAATGCCGGCTTTATCTTTGCGGTGAAAGTGTTACCAATCATCGTCTTTTTCTCTGGTTTAATTTCAGTGCTTTACTACTTAGGCATCATGCAAGTGGTCATCAAAGTGATTGGTGGTGCATTGCAAGCGGCGTTAGGTACATCTAAAGCAGAATCGATGTCTGCAGCAGCGAATATCTTCGTTGGTCAAACTGAAGCACCTTTAGTGGTTCGTCCTTACATTAAAAATATGACCCAATCTGAATTGTTCGCTATTATGGCGGGTGGTACAGCTTCTATCGCGGGTTCAGTAATGGCAGGTTATGCAGGAATGGGCGTGCCGTTGACTTACTTAATCGCAGCATCTTTCATGGCTGCACCAGCAGGTTTATTATTTGCGAAAATTTTATTCCCACAAACTGAACAATTTAACGATAAACAACCTGAAACGGATGATAGCGAAAAACCAACCAACGTGCTTGAAGCAATGGCGGGTGGTGCGAGTGCAGGTATGCAATTAGCGTTAAACGTAGGTGCGATGTTAATCGCATTCGTGGGTTTAATCGCTTTAATTAACGGTATCTTAGGTGGCGTAGGTGGTTGGTTCGGTTACGGTGATTTAACATTACAATCAATCTTTGGTTGGATCTTCAAACCATTAGCGTACTTAATTGGTGTATCTTGGGATGAATCTGCAATCGCGGGTCAAATGATTGGTATGAAATTAGCCGTAAATGAATTCGTGGGTTACTTAGAGTTCGCGAAATACTTACAACCAGATACAGCAGTTGTATTAAGTGAAAAAACTAAAGCCATCATTACTTTCGCATTATGTGGTTTTGCTAACTTCAGCTCTATCGCAATCTTAATCGGTGGTATCGGTGGTATGGCACCAAATCGTCGTGGTGATGTGGCTCGCTTAGGTTTAAAAGCAGTTGTCGCAGGTACATTAGCTAACTTAATGAGTGCAACTATCGCAGGTTTATTCATCGAGTTAAGCGGCGTAGCAATGTAATTAAAATGTGGTGAATTTTGACCGCACTTTATCTCTCAACACCACGAATCATTCGTGGTGTTGTACTTTAAAGCAAGCGAAAACGTTTGCTTAAATGACTTTTTATTTATCAACAAGAGGAAAAAACAATGACTCCACATATTAACGCTCCTGAAGGCGCATTTGCAGATGTTGTATTAATGCCAGGCGATCCGCTTCGTGCAAAATATATTGCTGAAACATTCTTAGAAGATGCGAAAGAAGTGACTAACGTTCGCAATATGTTGGGTTATACCGGTACTTATAAAGGTCGTCGTATCTCTGTTATGGGTCACGGTATGGGTATCCCATCTTGCTCAATTTATGCGAAAGAATTAATTACTGAATACGGTGTGAAGAAAATCATCCGTGTTGGTTCTTGTGGCGCTGTACGTATGGATGTTAAAGTACGTGATGTCATCATCGGCCTTGGTGCATGTACCGATTCAAAAGTAAACCGTATTCGTTTCAAAGATAACGATTTTGCTGCAATTGCTGATTTTGATATGGCACAAGCTGCGGTTCAAGCAGCAAAAGAAAAAAGTAAACAAGTTCGCGTAGGGAATCTTTTCTCTGCAGACCTATTCTACACGCCAGATTTCGAAATGTTTGATGTGATGGAAAAATACGGCATCTTAGGCGTAGAAATGGAAGCAGCGGGTATCTATGGCGTGGCAGCAGAATATGGTGCAAAAGCACTTTGTATCTGTACCGTTTCAGACCATATTCGTACACACGAACAAACTACTGCAGAAGAACGTCAATTAACCTTCAATGATATGATTGAAATTGCGTTAGAGTCTGTATTAATTGGTGATAAAGCATAATTTATCCGATTGATAGAATAAAAAAGAGCGGTCAATTTTGACTGCTCTTTTTTTTTGACCAACTTTCTTAAGTTTATTATGCATAAATCTTATTTGATTTATTTCCTTAAAGACAGTAAGGAAATATATTTTGTTATTTTGATTGTGTATTAGAGATGATTTTTAACTTTTATTATTCTTATTAATCATTGTTTTATTGAAGTATTTTATTTTTTCTTCGGGTTTTCTTGATTTTTATTTCTATTTTGTCTCTATCTTTTCTTTTTTATGTTGATAAAGTCTGACTGATTTGATAAAGTATTCTGTGAGATATTTTTAGTGATTGTCTTGTTTATTATTCGTTTTTTAATTCTAGTGAATGTAGTACTCAATGACTGGCTTTATATAACGGTATTTTATTAACTTCATATTTAAGGTGAACTATGCATATTCAAAACAAAAACACCTCTTTGGGTGGTGGGGCATTAAAGGTTAAATTAACCACTCTAACTTGTATCCTTATGGGGATATTTTCCACATCAGCTCAAGCCGAAGATCTCTACGGTTGTCACAACACTTCTCTTATTAAGGTTGAAAACGCAAATGGTTGTTCTGCTTCAGTTGGTTTAAATCAAAAAAATGATGGTTATGTTTTTGGTGGACTTGCCGATAATGGTACAGCGAATAATAACCGTGTAAATATAGCGCATGGTGCGAATGTAACATCAAGTGTTAATGGTGGTTTTACGAGCAAAAAAGAAGCGAATCATAATGAAGTAGTAATTGGGAATAATGTTCAAATCGGTACGGGCAGAAATGGAGGTGATGTTTGGGGCGGCACATCCATAGAATCTCATTCAGATTTTAATGCTGTTCGTATTGGTACAAATACCACTGTTATTGGTAGTGTGATTGGCGGCTTTGGGGGCTCTGACAATAAAGCAGTTGCGAATAACGTGAGTGCATCGAGTAATAGTGTGCATATTGGTGACCTTTCTAATGTCACTTCTTCGGTAAGTGGTGGTAGCGGAGGAAAAATTTCTTCTTTTAATGAAGTCATTATCGGTAACGGAGTTAGAGTCGGAAGTGAAG
>OIZF01000522.1_pt1 | contig 26641 bp, 24 predicted proteins | sample 1588471 | NCBI WGS metagenome assembly OIZF01 (sample SAMN03283279) | human gut metagenome | biome: human-associated habitat; material: feces | host: Homo sapiens | place: Peru | collected 2012
ACTTTTATGGCGGTGACAGATGGATTACGGGGCAACATTTAAAAGAATACGTGAAGACAAAGGGTTAAAAATTGTTGATTTAGAACAAGAAAACATCTCACGCTCACTGATTGGCAAATTTGAAAAAGGGCAATCACGGATATCAGCCGATCGGTTGGATCGTTTATTGGCTGATATGGGTGTGAGTCATGATGAATTTTTATTTCTTGGTGGGGAACCTGAGGATAATTATATGTACACGCTGTTGCACGAAATGGGGGTGCAATCTGGTAAAATGCGGGAACGCCAGCAACTCGATCGGATGATTGCGCGGGCAACCCGTGATTTAAAAAATGGCCGTGGTGGCTTAAGTGCCAGATTTATGCGTGATTTTGGTTTGTTAATCAAAATCGGCCTGAAAGCTGAAGGTGATGGGGTCAAAAAGGAGATTTATGAGTATCCTGGCGTTCAGCAACATGTTAAACCTGCCGTACAATTTTTAAAAAAGGCGGAAACGTGGGGGCGGTTGGAACTTGATTTATTTACCCTTTTTTATATTGGGATGCAACCAGATGATTTGCTTGTCTTAGGACGATTGGCAATTCAACGGGCAAGGGTCTATACGGCACTGCGATCTGAGAGAAAGCGGTTAGTGGATATTATTCACACGGCATTTAACGGCCTCATGTATGTTGATCAAACAGGCGCGGCAGAAATGTTAGCCCTGGAATCACAAGTCATTCAATCAGCTGACGAATTTATGATTGATTGGACGAGTGAACGGTTGCGGTTACGCTTGGACGAAGGGTTACTCATGATGTTACAGGGCCAAGTTACGGTTGGCTATGAACAGGTCATGTCAGTGGTTTCAGTCTATGAGATGATTGGGATGCAGGAAATGGCTAATTTTACGCGCCAAACAATTGCCCAAACAAAATCAGCCATTGAAACCAACCAGCGGGATAAAATACCACATATTTACTCAATGTTGATTTAAAGTATGGTAAACTTAAACTTATGGCATTATTAGAAGTCAGTGGCCTTACAATGGCCTACGCAGAAAAAACTTTATATGAAGACGCCGCCTTTGAACTACAACAAGGCGAACACATGGGCATCGTTGGGCAAAACGGTGCCGGCAAGTCAACCTTAATTAAGATTATTACCGGACAAGAATTACCCTTGTCTGGGAAAATTGACTGGCAAAAAGGCCTAAAGATTGGCTATTTGGACCAGTATGCCGAAATTCCTGACGGCATGAATTTGGTTGATTTTTTGCATACGGCTTATCAAGACTTATATGATAAGCAAGACCGCATCACCGAACTCTACAACGAGTACGCGGAAACCATGAACGACAAGTTGTTGGATCGCGCCGGTCGCATGCAAGAAGAGCTAGATGCAGCTGGTTTTTATGATGTGGATACGCAAATCGAACGCGTTATCTCCGGTTTGGGCTTAGAAGCTATCGGTCGTGATCGTGAATTGGAACAAATGTCTGGTGGTCAACGTGCCAAAGTCATTTTGGCCAAGTTATTGCTGGAAAATGATGACGTCATCATTTTGGATGAGCCGACGAACTATCTGGATGTTGCCCACATTGCGTGGTTGCAGGATTTCTTGCAAACTTATGACGGCGCAGCTTTGATCATCTCCCATGATTTTGACTTCTTGGACAAGGTGACGAACGCGATTATTGATGTCTCATTTGGTAAGATTACCAAATATCGTGGCTCATTCACTAAAGCCATGCGCCAAAAAGAAGAACGAGCAGAACAACAGTTGCGCCAATATGAAAAGCAACAGGGCGAAATTGAAAAGGCCCAAAAGTTTATCGCCAAGAACAAGGCCCGCGCTTCAACCTCAAAGCAAGCGAAGTCACGTGAAAAGATGCTAGCGCGCATGGAAAAGATTGATCCACCGTCAGAAACCTTACAAGCGAAGTTTAATTTCCCTTATGTGAACTCACAATCTGCCAATGCGTTGACAGTGAATGATTTGTCCGTCGGTTATGTGACGCCAGTCTTGGAACCAGTGACGTTCTCAGTGACTACGGGGCAAAAGATTGTCTTTAAAGGTTTCAACGGGGCGGGGAAATCAACGTTGATCAAGTCAATTCTTGGCGTGATCCCCGCCTTACATGGTACAGCTGAATTCTCACCATCTGCCGTCGTCAACTATTTCGACCAAGATTTAGAGTGGGATGATGATACCAAGACACCGTTGCAAGAAATGCAAGATCGTTTCCCAACGCTAGAACCAAAGGCGTTGCGGACACGACTCGCTGCGGCGGGAATTAACGCTGAAAACGCGCAAAAGCCTTTGCAACAACTTTCTGGTGGTGAGCAAACAAAAGTCAAGTTGGCCATTATGGAAATGAAGCCAAGTAATTTCTTGATTTTAGATGAGCCAACCAACCATCTCGATGAAGGTACAAAAAATGCCTTACGAGCAGCGATTGATAAGTTCCCTGGCAATGTCATCATCGTGTCCCACGAAGTGAGCTTTACTAAGGGCTTTGGCGACCGTGAATTAAACGTCGCGGCGCTATCTTATAAGAAAGAAACAGATTAGTATGGTGCAGCTACTAACACAAAACAACATGCCGGACAACATGACAGTTTTTGATGTGGTTGCGTCAACAATGATTAAAGGTCGAGAAATGCTGCATGCAGGCATGGCTCGGCCTTTTGCTGTGGTTGCCAATCAACAAACGGCTGGTTATGGTAAATTTGGTCGCCAATTTTTCTCACCGCGCGGCAGCGGTGTGTATATGACTTTTGTTTTTGATGTGCCAGCGGGTGAGTTTGATGCGGGGCTGTTGACCACCGGTGTGGCAGCAACGATTGCGCGGGTCATTTTTGAAGTGACTGGCATTCAAGTGGCGATGAAATGGGTGAATGATTTATATTATCATAACCGCAAAATTGCCGGTATTCTTGCCGAGGGCATTCTGACCGCAGGTCAGCTCACGCAAGTCAGTATTGGGGTCGGCCTCAATATTTTATCGACAGTGGTGCCACCCGAACTGCGGGATAAAATTGGGGCACTTGACGTTGATGTGGATAAAAATAGGTTGGTTCGTCAGATTTTCACAGCCTTGCAAGCAGATTTTGTGGGTTATCAACAGGGACAACATCTGGCCTATTACCAAGCACATGCTTATTTAACTGGTCGTCATGTATCGGTCCAAATTGGCACAACGGTGCTGCAAGGGCAGGTAGTTGGTATCGGACAACAGGGCGAGTTATTGCTGATGGATGATGCCGGTGGGTCACATGCTTTATTGAGTGGCGACGTGACGCAAGTTAAATTATAGTGGCGAGCGCATAACGACGCATTTGACAAAATAAAAGTATTAGAATAGAATAAAAACAATGAGAAAATCATAGAGGTTGCCGTAGACAAGAGTCACTTGTGGAGTATTGATAGATACGCCGAAGCAAGTAAAAGGGGATATGGCCGAAGCGCTGACACTATCAGGTCAGTTAGCTGGGCCATTGGTTAAGAGCCAATGGACTGTCGCGGATGCGGGGTGCTATGACGGAGATAAGCGTTTTTTATTGCGATCCGTGACTGCGTCCCCAGCAGCCACGGATTTTTATTTTATGAGAAAAAGGTGTGACTATGGTAGAGGCAATTACAAGGCCCACACAAATTGAAATATCACAACGGGCTTTAAAAAATAATGTCGCTGTCGTGAAAAAAACCTCTGGCGCCGACAAAATTTTTTTGGCGGTTAAATCTAATGCCTATGGTCTGGGCTTAATCCCAACGTCGAAAGCAGCCGTCGCGGGTGGTGTCTACGGACTGGCGGTGGCGATTATTGATGAAGCCTTGGCCTTACGTCATGAGCGGCTAACCGCGCCGATTTTAATTTTAGGCATTTCCCCAGCAGAATATGCGGAACTAATGGCCGTCCAGCATATTATAGCCACGGTGGTGTCGCTTGATTGGTTGAAGGAAGCGGCGACTTATTTGTCCGGCGAACAGCGTTTGCATGTCTCATTAGGCGTTGATACGGGGATGGGGCGCATCGGTTTTCGTGATCGCGCGGCATTAGCTGAAGCGATTGCTTACGTCCAAGCACATCATGATTTATTTGACTATGTTGGCTTAGCGACGCATTTTGCCGAGTCCGATTCGGCTAATACTGATTATTTTGAGATGCAACTGGCGCGTTGGCATGCGCTAACCGATGGCTTGCCCGAACCAGAATACTATCACGTCGCCAACTCTGGGGCTGCGATGTATCATGCCGACGAAGTCCCGCACGAGGTGATTCGTGTCGGCACTGTGTTGTATGGCGTAGAACCGTCTCGTGGCGAATTGGCTGATGGGCATGACTTGCAACCAGTCATGGCTTTGCGTAGTGAGATCAACTTTGTGAAGCAACTGCCGGCCGGTGAAGGGATTAGTTATTCCCACAAATACACCACGACGGGCGACGAATGGATTGGCACAGTACCGATTGGGTATGGCGACGGGTGGTTGCGTAAACTCACCGGCTTTAACGTGATTGTTGATGGCCAATACGCACCGATTGTTGGCCAAATCGCCATGGATCAGATGATGATTCGCTTGCCCCATGAGTATCCTGTGGGCACAAAAGTCACCTTGATTGGACGTGACGGCGATTTAGAAAACACTTTGGAAGATGTCGCCCAACATGCGGGTCTAGCGCCTTGGGAAATCATGACTGGGATGCAAGATCGCTTGCATCGCGTACTCGTCGATTAGAAGACACAGCGTAACAAACTTAACATTGAGGAGCATAAAATGACAGAAAAAACTTATCATGTGGCAATTTTGGGGGCAACTGGCGCGGTTGGGACGCGCTTACTATCACAGCTAGAACAATCAACGATTCCGGTTGGTCAATTGAAGCTATTGGCTTCCGCACGTTCGGCTGGGACGACTTTAATGTTTAAAGGGGAACCAGTGACGGTTGAAGAAGCCACGCCAGAAAGTTTTGACGGGGTGGATTTGGTCTTGGCATCAGGTGGTGGTTCAGTTTCAAAGCGTTTTGCCCCTGAGGCGGTGAAGCGTGGTGCCGTCGTTGTCGATAATTCAAGTTATTGGCGGATGCATGATGACGTACCACTGGTGGTACCAGAAGTGAATGAAGCTGCTTTGGAAACGCATCAAGGCATTATTGCCAATCCAAATTGCTCAACCATTCAAATGGTGGTGGCCTTGGAACCCATTCGTCAAGCGTATGGCCTAGAACGGGTGATTGTCTCAACGTATCAAGCCGCCTCTGGGGCAGGCCAACTGGGTTGGGACGAATTGGTGGCGCAAACGACGGCTTATAATGCGGGAGAGCCAGTCACAGCAGCTGTTTTGCCAGTGCGTGGCGCTGACAAGCATTATCCTTTAGCGTACAATTTGCTGCCCCAAATTGATGTGTTTGAAGCGGATGGGTACACGCATGAAGAGTGGAAAATGATTCACGAAACTAAGAAAATTATGTTTGGTGACAAGGATTCCCGTGACGTGAAAGTCACCGGTACGGCGGTGCGGGTGCCGGTGCCAATTGGGCATGGGGAAACAGTTTACTTTGAAACATCGGCTGGTACTGGGGCCACAGCTGCAGGGATTCAACAAGTTTTGAGTCAAGCGCCAGGGGTGGTCTTAGAAGACAACCCAGCTGAGCAACTTTACCCACAACCTGTCAATGCGGCGGGCAAGCGCGAAACCTTTGTTGGTCGGGTGCGGCCGGATTTGGAAGTGGACGATGCTTTCCATATGTGGGTGGTCTCAGATAACTTGCTCAAAGGTGCTGCGTGGAACACGGTGCAAATCGCGGAACGACTCGTGGCGTTGGACTTAGTGCGCGTGCCAGATACAGCAACAAACCCATTTGTTGGTGAGTAACATGATACAATAAGGCTATGGGAACCGTCATTTATCTTGTAACAATTGGATTATTATTGGTGGCACTTGGCTACCAATTACACAAAAACCCCGCGACGATGGCAATCGGTACGTATGGGGTTTTTATTGTATTGAACGTGATTTTATTGTGTCAGCATTGGCTTAACTTATCGCCAGTCAGACGGCACCTGCTGTGGGTTGGAGGCTACAGTCTGGCTGTGTTCATGGGTGTTATATTGATGTTTAGTCTTGCTTGGTATAGTTGGAAAAAATCACGCCGTTTGCTGGTACCAAGTGTCATTGGTGGCTATTTAATCAGTCTGGTCTTACTAGCACCGTGGTCGTTATGGCGGCTGGCTATTATGTTGGTCGAATCGTAGATGCCCGAATTCGGGCGGCCGTCTTAGATGCTAAAAAAATGCCGAGTTTGCCCGTTATCGTGTTTTCTGGTGGGCAAGGCGAAGATCAACGGCGAAGCGAAGCAGCAGCAATGCGGGAACGTGCTGTGTTGCACTATGGCATCCCACTGGCACAAACGCGTCTTGAAGATCAATCACGCAACACCATTCAAAATTTACAGTACAGTGCAGCCTTGCTTGATGGGCAACCGCTGACATTTTATACCAGTGATTACCACGTTTTTCGTGGCGCACTTATCGCACAAAACCTAGGCATCGCAGCGCGTGGTCGCGGTGGCGTATCGGTTTGGCGGCATCGCATCCCGGCGTTTTTGCGTGAGTTTGCTGGGGTGATGAGTTTACATAAGCGGCGCCAGATTTTATTTGGTAGCTTATGGCTCATTGCGGCCGGCATAAACGTGATTTTTTTCTCATAAAATAGTGTGCTATAATGCCTTTTATGATGTTGTTATGTGAAAAAATGACAATTCAATAATATAACAATGGTTAAAAAGGGAGGTGTATATGAGTATTTTTGGAAAACTCATGTGGTTTTTTAAAGCGCATCAACGGCTTTATATTTTAGGGCTGTCTTTTTTATTCTTAACCGAAATTTCTCAAATGGTGTCACCGGCATTGATTGGGCAATTCACGGATAAAGTGGTGCGGCGTGAGTTAACGTTTAGCGGACTTGCGTTTTATGCGGGTGGTATTTTGCTGTTTGCACTCTTAATGTATGGCTTTCGCTATGCGTGGATTACCCATATTTTTCAAGGGTCGGCGCTACTGGAAAAGACATTACGACAACAGCTGTTCGATCACTACATGGCGATGGATACGACGTTTTATCAACGGCATCGGACAGGTGACTTGATGGCGCATGCCACCAATGATTTGTCAGCTATCCAACGTGTGGCTTCGGGTGGTATTTTAATGCTTGTCGATTCTGTTGTCATCATTATTTTCACGGTAGCCTCAATGATTCTAGTCGTGGATTGGCGTTTGACGTTGATTGGCATCTTGCCGTTGCCGTTGTTGATTCTGGGTGTACGTTATTTATCACCGAAAATTCGTGCGGCGTTCACGGCGTCTCAAGAAGCCTTTTCCCGCTTATCGAACAAATCCCAAGAGTCGATTGCCGGGATTAAAGCCATCAAGACTTTGGGGCAAGAGCAGCAAGATGCTGCCGCTTTTGAAGCGCAAGTGCAAGAAACGATTCAAATCAATAAGCGAGTGGCTAAAATTGATGCGATGTTTGGCCCCATGGCAACCCTGATTATGACCATTAGTTATGTGATTATGATGACCTACGGTGGCACGCTAGTCGTTGATCAAACTATTACAATTGGGCAATTGGTCTCATTTTCGACCTATCTTGGCTTACTCGTTTGGCCAATGTTTGGCTTAGGACAGTTATTTAACGTGTTAGAGCGTGGGAATGCGTCCTATATTCGTGTCCAAAATATTTTGGCTGAAAAATCGGCGGTGGTTGAAAAGCCAGATGCCATGACGACGCGCGCAACGGGTGATTTAGAGATTGACGTGAAGGCCTTTAGTTACCCCGATGATGCGGCTGAAAATGTGGCTTTAACCGACATCAACTTCACGGTGAAGGCCGGGGAAACGGTTGGTATTGTTGGCCGTGTGGGGTCTGGTAAAACAACACTATTGAAGTTATTATTACGGCAATTTGATGGCTACACGGGCACGATTAAAGTGGGCGGTGTTGACATCAAGGCTTACACTTTTGCCGCATATTTGCGCGCCATTGGTTATGTGGCGCAAGAAAATTTCCTGTTTTCGACAACGATTCGCGATAATATTCGGTTTGCTAATATTGATGAGGCGCAAGCAGTGGTCGAAGAAGCGGCGAAAAAAGCGGCCTTTCATGATGATGTGTTAGCATTGCCGGCCGGTTACGATACCGAAGTTGGTGAACATGGGGTTAGTTTATCTGGTGGGCAAAAGCAACGCTTGGCAATTGCGCGTGCGTTAATCATTGATCCAGAAATTTTAATTTTGGACGATGCCTTGTCAGCGGTCGATGCACGGACAGAAAAGCAAATCTTACAGGCGCTGAAAGCTGAGCGCCAAGGCAAAACCACCATCATTGCGGCACACCGGATGAGTTCGGTGATGAACGCTGATGAGATCATTGTGTTTGACCAAGGTCGGATTAAGGAGCGCGGCACGCATGCTGAATTAATGGCGCAAGACGGTTGGTATGCTGCGATGTATCGCCAACAACAGTTAGCGACAGAATTAGAAGAAAAATTAGATGGAAAGGCGGGCGCTGATGTCTGAAAATAATGAATCAGTTTGGGCGAAAAGTATTCCGCTTAAAACACAACTTCGGGTGATTACGACGTTGATGAAACGGGCAAAGCCTTTTCGCAACATGTTTGTTGTCGCCCTAGCAATTGGTGGTGTCTTTGCGTTGCTGCAAGCAGCTGCACCACGTGTGATTGCATATTATATGACAACTTATCTGCATCAAGGCGACAATGTCACCATCCAGATTATGTGGAGTTTCGCCCTGTTAGTCGCGGCGATTCGCATTGGTCAGGCCGTTACGGATGGTCTGAATGCTTACTATTTCACGGTGGCAGCTGAATATGCCTTAGAAGATATTCGCGTCAAGGTCTTTGAGAAGTTACACACACTTGGGATGCGCTTCTTTGATCAAGTACCGGCCGGCTCCTTAGTGACGCGGGTGAACAATGATACGGCGTCACTCGCTGATTTTTGGCGCTTTTTCATGCAACTGACCTTTGTGGCCATGAGTATGATTGGGGCCTATATTGGGATGCTGACAGTGAGTGTGAAAGCCACCTTACTGATGTTGGTTGTTGTGCCATTTATTGTCACGTCAGTCGTGTTATATCAACGATTTTCATCAAGTCTGTTCCGGCATATGCGTGAACGCTTATCGCATCTGAATGCCAAAATTGCTGAAAGTATTACAGGGATTGATGTCATTCAAGAATTTTATCAAGATGATCGGTTCAAAAAAGCCTTTGCCAAGGTGAACGGTGAGTATTTCAATGCGCGTTTTAAAATGGTTAAAGCCGATGCGCTGTTACTCGAACCCATGATTGACTTAATGCTAGGTGGGGCCATGGTTTTGGTGTTGTGGTACTTTGGGGTGCTGTCGATGACGACGGCTGTTTCCGCCGGGGTCATTTATGCGTTTACAACCTATCTCAACAACATTTTTAGCCCCTTGGAAAGCGTGATGAATTTGTTTAGCCCCTTTCAAGAGGGTTTGGTTTCTGGTTATCGCGTTTTGGGCATTTTGGATGATGACACTTATGCCCCAGCGCAAAATCCAGGGGCTGACAAGCAAATTACACAAGGGAAAATCGAATTTAAGCATGTCAACTTTAGTTATGATGGGCAACATCCAATCCTAAAGGATTTGACCTTTACGGCCAACCCCGGAGATACCGTGGCTTTGGTTGGGCATACCGGTTCTGGTAAATCGTCGACGATTAACACGTTGATGCGCTTTTATGATTTTCAAGGTGGCGAAATTTTGCTTGATGGGCAGGATATTCGCGACATTGATCCGGTGGATTTACGTCAAAAAATGGGCTTGGTATTGCAAGAACCGTTTATGTTTTATGGGGATGTTGCCTCAAATATTCGGATGTATGATGACACGATTACCGATGACCAAATCATCAAGGCGGCGGAATTTGTTGGTGCTGACGGCTTTATTAATGATCTGGATGGCCAATATCATGCCAAAGTGCAAGAAGGTGGTTCAGGTTTCTCAGCTGGCGAAAAACAGTTGATTAGTTTTGCGCGGACGATTGTCAAAGATCCAAAAATTTTGATTTTAGATGAAGCCACTGCCAATGTTGATACAGAGACCGAAGTCTTGATTCAACAATCACTCCGGAAAATGCGGCAAAATCGGACAACGATTGCGATTGCCCACCGCTTGTCAACCATCAAAGATGCCGATTTGATTCTCGTGTTAGATCAAGGTGAAGTCGTTGAGCGCGGCACGCACGATGCGTTACTGGCGCAACGCGGTCGTTACTATGATTTGTACCGTTTACAGGGAATGACAGACGATGAGACCGCAATTAGTTGACCGGGGGCAATGTTAAGAAACTCACATTTTTATGTCATGTTTCCTGCCATGAATTGATTTAAAATGTCGGGTGACACGTAGAATAGAAGTATGAGCAGACTGGGGCGAATCGTGTAATATGCCTGCGTATTGCACGATAATCGTCCTTTTTTTGTATCGAGACTGTGTGCCGTGTGACAGCACTTGCGAGAAAAAGGAGAAATTTATTCATGTCAATGATTGAATTCAAAAATGTTGAGAAGTACTATGGCAACTTTCACGCATTAAAAAATATCAATTTGAAGATTGATGAGGGCGAGACAGTTGTGTTGATTGGCCCATCTGGATCAGGAAAATCAACGCTGATTCGGACAATCAACGGGCTAGAAGAAATCCAAGAAGGACAATTGCTCGTCAATGATTTTGATCTTCACGATCCAAAAACGGACATGAACCGTATCCGTAAGAATGTTGGGATGGTGTTCCAGCATTTCAATTTATACAACAACAAATCAACGCTAGAAAATATCATGCTCGCACCGCGTTTGGTCTTGAAGCGTGACGAAGCGGAAAACAAGAAAATTGCGATGGAATTGTTGGAAAAAGTTGGCTTGGCCGACAAAGCTGCCAACATGCCATCCGAATTATCTGGTGGTCAAAAGCAACGTGTGGCAATTGCGCGGTCACTAGCAATGAAGCCAAAAGCTTTGTTGTTTGATGAACCAACATCAGCGTTGGATCCGGAAATGATTGGTGATGTGTTGGATGTCATGCGTGACATTGCCAAAGACTCATCGATGACGATGCTGGTTGTGACCCACGAAATGAGCTTCGCCAAGGCGGTGGCTGATCGTGTGATCTTCATGGCCGATGGGCAAATTCTTGAAGACAGCACCACTCAAGCATTCTTTGATAATCCAAAGGAAGCACGTGCCAAGAAGTTCTTGAGCCAAGTTGAACATCATTAAGAATAGAGGAGGGGGCGTTTGAGAGTAATCTGAACGCACAGTAAATTATGGAAAAAGCTAAAAAAAGACAGTTTGGCATTATTGCAACAATTGTTTTAGCTGCCGTTCTTGTCCTCGGTTTAATGTGGGCAACAGCCACAGCTAAGAAAAATTCAGAACATGAAGATACGCTCGCACGTGTTGAAAGATTAGGTCGTATTGTCTGGGGTGTCAAAGCCGATACGAAGTTATTTGGTTTGATGAATACCAAGACAGGGACACCAGAAGGCTTTGACGTGGATATTGCCAAAGCGTTGACGGTACAAATTTCAAAACAAACGGGTGTCCCATTGTCAGCACAATTTATCCCAGTTTCAGCGTCTTCGAAGATGCAACTGTTAAAAAACACTAACATTGACGGGTCTGTCTCAACGATGACGATTACCCCAGAACGTGAAAAGATTATTGATTTTACCAAGCCATACTTTGATGCGGGACAATCAATTTTAGTGAAAAAGGATTCTGGCATTCATTCTGTGAAAGATATGAATGACTCGAAGTACACGATTATTGTGGTTGTGGGAACGACTGCTGCCACTGAAATTAAGAAGTTTGCGCCAAAGGCAAAAGTGTTGGCAGTCCAAGATTATGCCACTGGGATGCAGGCTTTGAAGAGTGGTCAAGGCCAAGCAATGTCAACCGATAATGCGATTTTGTATGGATTTGCGACAGAAAATCCGGATTATCATATCGCTGGTGGCACCTTTACACACGGACCTTACGGGATTGCCTTTGATAATGATCAAGGCCCAATGATTCGCGAAGCCAATAAGGCATTGGCAACGATCAAAAAGAATGGTGTCTACAATGAATTAATTAAAAAGTGGTTCAGTGACGTTCCGGGTCTTGACTGGCACAGTTTGGAGGCGAAGTGATGATTGAATTATTACAGAATAATTTTCCAACGTTGATGCAAGGCTTTGGTTACACGCTGTTATCGAGTGTGATTGCCCTGATAGGCTCCTTGATTTTAGGGACGGTATTTGCCGTGATGCAAGTGATGCCGCAAGTGTGGGTGCGTAAAATTGGGAATATTTATGTCCAAGTTTTCCGTAATATCCCATTGTTGGTCATTACTTTCTTCTTCTTCTTGGTCGTATCGCAATACATTAAAATGAGTGGTTTTGTTTCTGGTACGGTGGCGTTGATGCTGTATACATCAGCGTTTATTGCTGAAACTGTGCGTGCCGGCATTTTATCTATTAACGGTGGTCAAATGGAAGGTGCGCGGGCCAATGGTTTGTCGTTTGCCCAAGCCATGCGTCACGTTGTCTTGCCACAGGCTTTCCGCGTAGCGCTGCCATCACTTGGTAACCAATTTATCAATTTGGTTAAAAACTCATCGATTTTAGCCTTTGTCGGTGGTTTGGATTTGATGTATCAAGGCAATATGATTGCGGCTAATACGTTTGAAACATTTAGCACGTATATCATTGTTGGTATCTTATATCTCATCATTACCCTACCGTTGAGTTACTATATGCAGCACCTTGAGCGTAAGCTCAAGCAGGCGGCGTAAGGAGGAATTATGGCGACATTAGGATTTTTTAGTGCCTTTACACCACAAAATGTGACGTATCTATTAGGCGGCCTGGGGATTACCGTGGGTGTATCCATCATTTCAGTTATTTTGAGTTTGATTTTTGGTTCGGTTGTTGGGATTATTCAATTTGAACGGATCCCGTATTTTTCAAAATTTGTCGGGACAATCAATAATGTCATCCGCAACTTACCACTGTTGTTAATTATTTTCTTTGTGTACTTTGCGTTGCCAAAGATTGGGATTCATTTATCCGTTTTTTGGGCCACAATCATTGCCATGAGTACATTTGAATCAGCTATGTTAGCGGAAATTGTCCGTGGTGGGTTGGAATCTGTGGACATTGGCCAGTTTGAAGGCGCGCGAGCAAACGGTTTGAGCAACATGCAAACCATGCTCTACATCATCTTGCCACAAGCCTACAAGAAAATGATTCCGCCAATCATTTCACAATTGATTTCCTTGGTGAAGGATACGAGTTTGGCCATGGGAATCGTGCTGGCCGAATTGATGTATCGTGGCCAAATTGTTTATGCGCAAAATTCGACCTATATTATCCCAGTTTTGATTGTGATTACACTGGTCTACTTTGTCTTAAATTATGGCTTATCATTGGTGGCACGCTGGGCTGATCGTAAATTAGCGTAAGGATTGTCTTTAATTTCGGACAGTTATTTATGGATGTAATCTCATAAAAATGTGTTAAAACCCATTATTTCAAAAAAATAACAAATAATTAGTTGTACATGAGAAAAGCACATGTTATACTAATATCTGTTAATAAAGAATTTAAAACACAAACATTTATATCTCGGGAGGATATATGCTATGGAAACATGGAAGAAGGTAGCCCTTGGTGCGGCTGCTGTAGTCGTTGTTGGTGGCGGTACACGCGCTGCTGGCCTTTGGGGCGGTTCATCAGACAATAGCAAGAACTTGTCATTCCAATTGCCAACACCAATTCAAACATTGGACATCTCTAAAAATACGGATACGTATTCAGGCACAATCATTGGTAACTCTGGTGCCAACTTGATGCGTGTGGATGCCAAGGGTAAGCCACAACTTGAATTGGCTAAGTCAGTGAAGCACTCTGACGATGGTTTGACTTACACGGTTGTCTTGAAGGATGGCTTGAAGTGGTCTGACGGCTCAAAGTTGACAGCCCAAGACTTCGTCTACACTTGGCAACGTATCGTGAACCCAAAGACAGCCTCACAATATGCTTACTTGGCTTCTGGTGTTGAAAACGCCGATAAGATTGCTGCTGGTAAGGCCGCTGTTGACACACTTGGTGTGACAGCTAAGGGTAACACGTTGACATTCAAGTTGGAACGCCCAATGCCACAATTTGAATACTTGTTGACGTTTGCTAACTTCATGCCACAAAAGGAAAGCTTTGTGAATAAGGAAGGCAAGAAGTATGCGACAACTTCCGACACTGCATTGTATTCTGGTCCATATAAGGTTCAAGGCTGGAACGGAACAAACAACACGTTCAAGCTTGTGAAGAACGACAACTACTGGGACGCTAAGAACGTTAAGACAAAGGAAATTGACGTTCAAGTCGTTCAAAAGCCTGAAACAGCTGTACAATTGTACAAGCAGGGTAAGATTGATCGTGTGTCAATTTCAAACACACCTGAATTGTACAAGGCTAACAAGAACAACAAGGATGTCGTCAAGACACCGGAAGCGACAACTGCTTATTTGGAATATAACCAAACAGGCAAGAACAAGTTCTTGGCTAACGCGAAGATCCGTGAAGCTTTGAACTTGGCAACTAACCGTAAGGAATTGACTGATCAAGTAACTGCCGGTATTTCATCACCAGCTACTGGTTTGGTGCCAACTGGCTTAGCCAAGACAGCTACTGGTGAAGACTTGGCGAAGTATGTAGCTCCTGGTTACACATACGATCCAAAGAAGGCTGCTGAATTGTTCAAGCAAGGTTTGCAAGAAGTTGGTGAATCAAGTGCCACATTGACAATCACGTCAGATGCGGACTCACCAGCTGGTAAGACAACATTGGATTACCTCCAAGGATCATGGGAAAAGGCTTTGCCTGGTCTTAAGATCGAAGAAAAGTTTGTACCATTCCAACAACGTTTGAAGGATTCACAAACCCAAAACTTTGACATCGTTGTCACACTTTGGGGTGGTGACTATCCAGAAGGATCAACTTTCTATGACTTGTTCAAGGATGGCGCTTCATACAACGATGGTCGCTTTACGAACGTCGCTTATACAGACGCAGTTAACAAGGCTGAAACAACAGATGCTTTGAAGCAAGAAGCGCGTGATAACGACTATAAGGCGGCTGAAGCAGACTTGTTCAAGGACAGCAACTTTAACCCACTTTACTTCCGTTCAGGTTACTCACTCCAAAATCCTAAGGTAACGGGTATCATCATCAACTCAACAGGATTGAACCAAGACTGGAAGTTCGCCGTTAAGAAGTAAAAGCTGGTATCATTAAAATATAAGCAATAACAAATAAGGATTGACGCAAGTTAATTCTTATTTTGTTCATTATAGGAAGTCATAATTATGTTGAAATATATTCTCAAAAGACTAGGCTGGCTTGTCTTCACGCTATTCTTAGTCATTACAGCGACGTTCTTCTTGATGCAAATCATGCCAGGAACGCCGTTTAACAACCCGAAGCTGACGCCAGAAGCATTGGCGCAGTTGAAGACAACCTATGGGTTAGACTTGCCATTGTGGCAACAATATCTCAATTATTTGGTTGGGGTTGCCCATGGTGATTTTGGTATTTCATTCCAATATCAAAACCAACCAGTTAGCATGTTGATTGGGCAACGGTTGCCAGTTTCGGCAGCTCTAGGGGCTCAAGCACTAGTTGTTGGTGTCATTGCTGGCTTGATTATGGGTGCGGTTTCAGCTCGTAACAAGAACAATAAGATCGATGGCACATTGGGTGTTTTGTCAACGTTAGGCATTTCAGTACCAAGTTTCATTTTGGGAATTGTTCTCGTTTATCTTTTTGGCTTCAAGTGGCCACTTTTCCCAGTTTCTGGCTGGGGTGATTCGTTCTCACAAACTATTTTGCCAACCATTGCTTTGGCAGTGAGTCCAGCGGCGATTACCACACGCTTTGTGCGTTCAGAAATGATTGAATCATTGAGTTCTGATTACGTGCAATTAGCAAAAGCCAAAGGCTTAAGTGAGAAGGAAATCGTTAACAAACACGCTTACCGTAACTCAATGATTCCGGTTTTGACATTGATCGGCCCCATGGCGGCTGGTTTGTTAACAGGCTCAACATTGATTGAACAAATCTTTTCGATTCCTGGTATTGGGCAACAGTTCGTGTTGTCTATTCCATCAAAAGACTTCCCGGTTATCATGGGCACAACCATTGTCTATGCGGCAATGTTGATGTTGATGATTTTGATTACAGATGTGCTCACGGCGATCGTTGATCCACGTGTTCGTTTGCAATAAGGAGGCTTATGATGGCAGCAAATACTGAAGATTTTGTCATCGTTGGCGCACAAAGCTCTGATGCCAACGAACATATTTCAAAGCCAGCCTTGTCATTTTGGCAAGATGCTTGGCGTCGCCTCAAGCTCAATAAGCTTGCGGTTGTATCCATGTGGTTTTTAATTATTGTGTTGGTTTTCGCCGTGGTGTCGAATATTTTCGTCCCACAAAAGGCAGCCAACTCATTTAATTCTGATAAAGTCGGGGTGTATAAGAACTTACCCCCAAACTCTGGTTTACCAATTCCTGGTTGGGACGGTAAAATCAAGGCGCCGGGAGACACAACGTCAACCAACGCCTATAGCGAACAAGGGGTACCGGATGGGGAAAAGTTTATCCTAGGTACCGATAACATTGGTCGTTCAATGGCCAAGCGTGTCACTGTTGGGTTGCGTATTTCATTGTTAGTAGCCATTGTGGCCACATTCATTGATTTGGTGATTGGTGTGGCTTACGGTGTCTTCTCTGGCTGGAAAGGCGGCTGGGTCGATAACGCGATGCAACGTATCATTGAAATTTTGTCATCTATTCCGAACTTAATCATCGTGACGATGCTTGGTTTGTTGTTTGGTAGTGGGATTGCTTCAATTATTTTGGCCATTGCCATGACAGGTTGGTTAGGTATGGCGCGTCAAGTCCGGAACATGACGTTGTCATTAAAAGAACGTGATTACGTTTTGGCTGCCAAGTCATTAGGCGAAAGCTCATTTAAAATTGCGGTGAAACATTTGATTCCTAACATGGCGGGGACAATCATTGTGCAAATCATGATGACTGTGCCAAGTGCGATTATGTTCGAAGCGGTTTTGTCAGCCATTAACTTGGGTGTGAAGCCACCGACAGCATCATTGGGATCATTGATTGCGGATGCGCAATCAATGTTGCAATTCTATCCTTATCAAGTATTAATTCCTTCAGCCGTGTTGGTATTGATCTCGTTGGCCTTCATCTTGTTGGGTGATGGCTTGTGTGATGCATTTGACCCACGTGCGAGTGAAGATTAAGAGGTGTGCAAGAGAATGAGTAATCCGATATTAAGAGTTGAAAATTTGCACGTGAACTTCAACACGTATGCTGGGACAGTGCAAGCGATTCGTGATGTATCGTTTGACCTAAACAAAGGCGAAACGTTAGCGATTGTTGGTGAATCAGGGTCTGGTAAGTCAGTGACAACTAAGACATTGATGGGGCTAAATGCCAAAAATGCTAGCATTCCTGATAATTCACGCCTGTTGTTTAAAGACCGTAATTTGCTTGATTTGACAGAAGAAGAATGGCAATCCGTGCGTGGAAACGAAATTGCCATGATTTTCCAAGATCCCATGACGAGTTTGGATCCGACGATGAAGATTGGGATGCAGATTGCAGAACCGCTCATGAAGCATCGTGAGATGAAAAAAGAAGATGCGTTAGCCCGCGCATTGGAGTTGATGAAGGGGGTTGGGATTCCGAACGCCGAAGAACACATCAACGATTATCCACATCAATGGTCTGGTGGGATGCGGCAACGGGCCGTGGTCGCCATCGCCTTGGCGGCTGATCCGGAAATTCTAATCGCTGATGAACCAACGACGGCGCTGGATGTGACGATTCAAGCCCAAATTTTGACCTTGATGAAGAAGCTACAACGTGAAACATCAAGTTCAATTATCTTCATCACCCACGATTTGGGTGTCGTGGCTGGTATGGCTGACCGCGTTGCCGTAATGTATGCGGGTAAGATTGTGGAATACGGGACTGTGGATGAAATCTTCTTTAATCCACAACACCCTTACACATGGGGCTTGCTTAATTCAATGCCAACAACCGATACCGAAGTGGGGACGTTAGAAGCGATTCCAGGAACACCACCGGATTTGTTGGAGCCACCAAAAGGGGATGCATTCGCACCGCGTAATGCTTACGCTCTGGCCATTGACTTGAAAGAAGAACCACCATTCTTCAAGGTGAGCGACACGCATTACGCTGCAACTTGGTTGTTAGATGAGCGTGCGCCAAGGGTAACGCCACCAGCGCAAATTCAAAAGCGTTGGGACCGTTGGCAAGAAATACAAGGACAGGAGGCTTAATCATGACTGAAGAAGCACCAAAGAAGTTAGTTGAGCTAAAAGATCTGCAGTTGTATTTTAACCAAGGTAAGGCCAACGAAGTACGTGCAATTGATCATGTGAGCTTTGATATTTACGAAGGCGAAATTTTTGGCCTGGTTGGTGAATCAGGTTCTGGTAAGACCACAATTGGTCGGACAATTTTAAAGATTTATGAACAAACAGCTGGTGATATTTTATTCCAAGGAAAAGATGTCACGCAGTTGAAGGGAAAGCAATTGGCGGAATTCCGTAAGGATGCGCAAATGATTTTCCAAGACCCACAGGCCAGTTTGAATGGGCGTATGAAAGTGCGTGACATTATTGCCGAAGGAATTGACGTCAATAAACTCGCCAGTTCTAAGGCGGAACGTGACCAAAAAGTGCAAGAATTGTTGGATTTGGTTGGTTTGAACAAAGATCATGCTACCCGTTACCCGCACGAATTTTCGGGTGGGCAACGGCAACGTATCGGGATTGCCCGTGCGTTAGCGGTTGATCCAAAGTTCATCATTGCCGATGAACCGATCTCTGCGCTGGATGTCTCGATCCAAGCGCAAGTTGTGAACTTGATGAAAGAGTTGCAAAAGAAGCACTCGTTAACTTATCTTTTCATCGCCCATGACTTGTCAATGGTCAAGTATATTTCTGATCGTATCGGGGTGATGCACTGGGGTAAGTTACTGGAAATCGGGTCTGCGGATGCGGTTTATAATCACCCCTTGCATCCTTATACAAAGAGTTTGCTCTCAGCCATTCCAGTCCCTGATCCCGAAGTGGAAAAGGCACGTCAACCGTTGGAATACGATACAAGTATCGAAACGGATGGTAAAACACGGGAAATGATTGAAGTCAACCCAGGTCACTTTGTGTTGGCCACACCTGAAGAAGCGGCACTATATAAAGCGCAACAGGTTTAAGAGACTAAAAAAGCTATAACAACTGGTTACCGGTTGTTATAGCTTTTTTATGATAGAAAAATGATAATAACGTGCGTTTAGTCGATAACTGGTGTATGATTGTAATTAATTACTAATAAAAAGGCGGTACAAGATGGTACGACAACAAGATGATTTTTATGATGCGGTGAATGGCGCTTGGGAAAAGACTGCGGTGATTCCGGACGATAAGCCACGAACAGGTGGTTTTAGTGATTTATCTGATGAGATTGAAAAGTGGTTACTGACAGTGACGGCGGACTGGCAAGCGGGGAAAAACTTGCCGGACTCACCGATTTTGTCACAATTTATTGCGTATCATCGCTTAGCTTCTGATTTTGCGACCCGTGACCAACAAGGCACCCAACCCGTGCAAGCGTTATTGAAACAATATCAAAGTTACACTTCGTTTGCTGATTTTGCGCAACATATTGCCGAATTGGAAAAGCAAGGCTTACCCAATGCGCTGCCACTTGGTGTGGGACCTGATTTTAAAGATGCCCGGACCAATGTTTTATGGGCCAGCGCGATTAGTTTGGTCCTACCAGATACGACGTACTATGCACCTGGCCACGAACAAGGACAAGCCTTGTTAGCAAAGTTTCGGGCTGCGCAAACAGCCTTACTGCCAAAATTTGGCTTTTCTGAGGCAGAAGCGGCTGATTTGATTGACCGTTATCTGGCCTTTGATGCCCGTGCGGCTGCGGTCGTTTTGAGTCAAGAAGAAGGGCACGAGTATGCGAAGTTGTATCATCCGTATGCCTGGGCAGACTTTACAAAATTAGCCCCAGAATTGCCGTTAGACGCGATTTTAACCGCCTTGGTTGGTCAGACACCCGATCAAGTGATTGTGCCTGAAGAACGCTTCTGGGCGGCTGCTAACCAATTCTTTTCGGAAGAGGCTTGGCCACTCTTACAAGCGTATTTGATTCTGTCTGTTGTCAATGATTTTACCAGCTATCTATCGGATGATGTGCGTGTGCTTGGTGGACAATATCAGCGTGATTTGACGGGCGCCCCGGAAGCGATGTCAGCGGACAAAGCGGCATTTTATTTGGCAGCGCGGCCATTTAACCAAGCGATCGGTTACTATTACGCCCAAGAAAAGTTCTCACCAGCCGCCAAGGCCGATGTTGAAGCCAAAGTGGCCAAGATGATTGAGGTGTTCAAGCAACGCCTACAAGCCAATGACTGGTTGCAAGCCGCAACCCGCGACAAAGCCATTACGAAATTAAATACCATCGTGCCACATATTGGCTATCCAGAACAACTCCCAGCCCGCTTAGCCAAAAAGGTGGTCCAACCGGGGGCGACGTTGCTCGAAACAGCGTTACAATTCCGACAAGTGGAAATCGCGCATGAATGGGCGCAGTGGCAACAGCCAGTCGATCGTAGCGAATGGCATATGCCAGCCCATCTGGTGAATGCTTACTATGATCCTCAGCAAAACCAGATTGTCTTCCCAGCAGCAATCCTGCAAGCGCCATTTTATAGCTTGGCACAGTCGTCATCAGCGAACTATGGTGGGATTGGCGCAGTCATCGCCCATGAAATTTCGCATGCGTTTGATACGAATGGGGCGTCATTTGATGAATTTGGGAGTTTGAAGGATTGGTGGACGGATGAAGATTTTGCCGCCTTTAAGGTGCGCACAGATCGGGTCGTGGCGCAGTTTGACGGCTTGGATTCGTATGGGGCGACAGTCAATGGCAAACTCACTGTGTCTGAAAATGTCGCTGATTTGGGTGGCTTGGCGGCGGCCTTAGCGGCAGCTGCGCAAGAGCCGGATTTCTCCGCCACTGACTTCTTTGAAAGTTGGGCGACGATTTGGCGGATGAAGGCGCGACCAGAATATATGCAGCTCCTCGCGGCCTCAGATCCACATGGTCCAGCGAAATTGCGTGTGAACGTTCAAGTGAAGAATTTTGATACGTTCTTTGACACCTTTAACGTTCAACCAAATGATGGGATGTGGTTAGACCCAGCAAAACGGGTACAAATTTGGTAATGAATAAGAATCCGACAACGTGCTGATCAACGATGAGCACGTTTTTTTGTGGTGACTCGCTGCGTTGACCGCCACGTGAGAAATCGTGATTAAATTCTGATACAATAGTGTGTATTGATTTTTTGAAACGAGTAAGACACGATGTATGAAAAAATAATCCTATTAAGTATTCAAATTTTATTAATCACGGTGATGGTGTTGATGATTGGGCTCATCGTTCGGGCCTATTTGAAACAAAAAAAGCCGATTTTTCAGCGTTTTGGGCTGGGGATGCTCATTGGGTTTGTCACCGATTTTGGGGACACCCTTGGAATTGGCTCTTTTGCCACAACGACGGCCGCCTTTCGGGCAACACACTACCTTGATGATGATCGACAATTACCAGGGACGCTCAATGCGATGCATGCCATTCCGGTCATGGTCGAAGCGTTATTTTTCATTACCGCAGTGAAAGTCGAACTCAGCACGTTGCTGCCGATGACGACGGCCGCCGTTGTGGGTGCCTACGTTGGGACACACGTCACGAAAAATTGGCATGCCCCAACCGTGCAACGCGTGATGTCAGCGGCTCTGTTTATCGCCGTTGTGATTATGATCATTCGGATGATCACCAATCCTGGGGCGGATAACGCCTTAACGGTACACGGCTTACATGGCTGGTGGCTCGTCTTAGGGATTGCATTTAATGTGGGCGTAGGGATTTTGATGACGATGGGACTGGGCAATTATGCGCCCGAACTGATTTTCTTCTCCCTGATGGGGGTTAACCCAGCGATTGCTTTTCCGGTGATGATGTTAGATGCCGCTTTGATTATGCCAACAACGGCTTGGAATGTGATCAAAATGGATCGTGTGTCATGGCGTGGTTTTGCCGGTGTCACGATTGGTGGGATATTAGGGGTGATTGTTGCGGCCAAGTTCTTTACGAGCATGGATGTGCAATTGCTAAAACTGCTCATTATTGTGGTCTCGCTCTGGACAGCTGTTGGGTTACTCCGTGACTCATTTAAACAAAATTGGAAAAAAATCCACTAAAGGGGTTGTCAAGGTCTCAAATATTTGTTATTATAATATAGTTGTTTGAGACATGGGAGTGTAGCGAAGTCTGGCTAAACGCGACGGACTGTAACTCCGTTCCTTCGGGTTCGTAGGTTCGAATCCTACCGCTCCCATAGCCGATTAATAGTTAACGGCTGAATAAATTAACTATTGCCCCTTGGCCAAGCGGTAAGGCAGCGGTTTTTGGTACCGCTATGCGCTGGTTCGAATCCAGCAGGGGCAATCTTAAAAAACCTGCATACATCACGTATGCCGGCTTTTTTGTGATCAAGAGGGTACAAAAAAACCTAGTCATCTGATGATCACTAGGTTAGAAAGATTACTTTGTCAAAGTCTTCTTAGAAATAACTGACAAATCATCGGCAAGGTCATAAACCAATGGTTGACCGTTAGCGATTTCAACATTCAAGATGTCTTCATCTGAAATGTTTTCCAAATGCTTAACCAAGGCACGCAATGAGTTACCGTGGGCAGCGATGACAACGTTCTTGCCGGCCTTCAATTGTGGGGCGATGTCTGATTCCCAGAATGGCAAAACACGTTCCAAAGTAATCTTCAAGTTTTCGCCTAATGGCAATTCACCTTCAGGAACATCGGCGTAACGACGATCAAAGGCAGGGTATGTCTTGCCTTGGACAGTCACTTCTTCATCGTAGCTATCCAACAATGGTGGCAAAACGTCGTATGAACGACGCCAGATGTGGACTTGTTCAGCACCCCACTTTTCAGCAGCTTCGGCCTTGTTTTGTCCTTGCAAAGCGCCGTAGTGACGTTCGTTCAAACGCCATGACTTCACTTCAGGGATGTACAATTGACCAGCTTCTTCCAAAGCATAGTGCAATGTTGTGATGGCACGTGTCAAAACAGATGTGTAAGCTTGGTCGAATTGGATGCCTTCGGCAGCCAACAATTCACCAGCTTCTTTTGCTTGGGCAACGCCCTTGTCTGACAACTTTGTGTCAATCCAACCGTTGAACAAGTTCAATGCGTTCCATTCACTTTGACCGTGACGGATCAATACTAACTTAGCCATGTGTGCTAAACTCCTTAATTTGTGTTTAATCTAACATATTCATTATACCACGAAATTTCGACACAAAAAAACTCGCCGAAGCGAGTTTTTTGTGTTAGTTGCTAAGATTACAACTTAACGATGTTTGCAGCTTGCAAACCGCGGTCTGAAGTTTCAACTTCGAATTCAACAGCTTGGCCTTCTTCAAGTGTCTTGAAGCCTTCGCCTTGGATAGCTGAGAAGTGTGCAAAGACATCTTCACCGTTTTCGCGTGTTACGAAACCGTAACCCTTTTCGCCGTTAAACCACTTTACAGTGCCTTTTTCCATGATATGTTTCTCCTTTGGTGTGCTCACCAATGTTGTAGTTTGTAACATAAATAATTGGTACTTGAGCGCCTTCCGAGAAAAACAAATCAAAATCAATAACTTTTATTACAAGACCAGTGTACCATACTGTGTGGAATAAGCAAGATAAAAATATAAAAGAATTGGCACAGGAATAACAGCGACTTCATATAAGGTAGTCATAGTTAGCGTGTTTTCGGATGGTAAAGGTCAGCGGCTAGGGGTTAAACGGACTTTTATAAAAATCTCATTTAGGAAAAGTCTAGTAAAAAATATTGACAGCGCAGGTTAATTGCGCTAAACTAATAGAGTTGTCAATACAAACAACATCGCAGCCGTGGCGGAATTGGCAGACGCGCAGGATTAAGGATCCTGTGCCCGTTTAGGGCGTGCGGGTTCGACTCCCGCCGGCTGCATCCAAGCTATTTTATCAGGTGACTGATAAAATAGCTTTTTTGTTATGGCCGGTGCGCAATGCGGATTTTTCTTGTGGTAAAATAGTGATAATGGAGAATAATAATGTTACTTTTCAAACGAACGAAACGTGAACCAAAAACTGAAGATGCGTTATCACAATCAGATTTCGATCTGATGCAGCAAGAAAACGATAAGATGCTGGATCAAATTGAAGCGTTGAAATTGGATGTGTCAGAATTGCAATCAGAAAACCAACATTTGTCAGAATTGTTGGCGCGAAGTAAACATCAACGATCACTCGTTAAAACAGGCATGGGTCTCGGTGTGCTGGTTGTGAGTTACATCCTGCTCCGCTTAGTGAATGAAGAAGCGCAATATACAGCAATGTTGCTACTCATTGAAGCCATCTTCATGTTTGTCATGTTACGAGGAGACGATAAATGATGATGGCAAAAATGCACAAGGCCAAGCGGGTGCCGTTTGTGGTTGCAAACTGGAAAATCAACAAGCTACAGACGGATGTGGCAGATTTTTTGGCGCAAGTTAGTGGTAAGGTACCCGATCAACGTATCGTTGAAACGGGTATTGCGGCTCAAGATTTGTTTTTAGCCGATATGGTGCGCGCCACGCAAGCAACCCCGATTCATGTTGTTGCTGAAAACGTCCATTGGGAAGACAGTGGGGCCTATACGGGCGAAACGTCACCTAAAGCGTTAAAAGATATTGGCGCTACTTATGTTTTGATTGGTCATTTTGAACGGCGTAAGTTCTTTAATGAAACTGATTCGACCGTCAATTTGAAAGTCACTGCCGCTTTACGTAATGGCTTGCGGCCGATTATTGATGTGGATGAAGATATGAGCACGTATGCCCAGTTCATGGATGCGGAGCCGTCGGTAGCGCAAGTGGCCGCGGCGCTTGCTGGCGTTTCGGTTGACCAAATTCGCAATGTCACGATTGCGTATGAACCAACTTGGGCGATTGGCTCAGGTGAAGCGGCTAGTGCCGATCAGGCACAAAAGGCGGCGCATTTAATTCGCCAAACTTTGGCAAAGTTGTATTCGCCAGTCATTGCTGAACAAGTGCGCATTTTATATGGGGGTTCAGTGACACCGCATAATGCACGCGAAATTATGCGACAAAAAGATATTGATGGCGTGCTCGTTGGCACCGCGGCACTTGATCCAGATAATTTCTTGCAGTTAGTCGAGATTGCCCGTGATCCAGATGTGCCAGAATTTGATATTGAACATGTTTAATCATAAAAGGGGCACCACAGGGTGTCGCTTGCAAAGGGCTTGCAAATGATGGTAAAAAGCGTATAATTATTCTTAGTAATACTGTGAATAAATATGGCTTTTTGCGAAATATTGTCCGCAATACCTTTATATTGAAGCAAACGTTGTCTGCGGAAACAGCGGCGATTGCTTTTTTTGTGCCTATTCGGGGTCAAGTTAGGTGGAAATCGCCATCTTGTAACTGAATTGTAACAAACAAAACGCAGCGAAAAACAAACGAGGTGATAAATGTGGCAGGACATTTAGTAAAGTACGGTAAGCACCGTACTCGTCGTTCATATGCTAGCATCAAAGAAGTGCTTGATGTGCCAAATTTGATTGAAATTCAAACGGCGTCATATCAATGGTTCTTAGATGAAGGTATTAAAGAAATGTTTGGCGACATCATGCCAATCGATGATTTCCAAGGTAATTTGTCATTGGAATACGTCGATTACAAGTTGATGGAACCAAAGTACAACATCGATGAGGCGCGTGAACACGACGCCAACTACTCAGCACCATTACACGTTACTTTGCGTTTGACGAACCATGAAACTGGTGAAATCAAGTCGCAAGACGTGTTCTTTGGTGATTTCCCATTGATGACAGAACAAGGGACGTTCATCATCAATGGTGCTGAACGTGTTATCGTTTCACAACTTGTGCGTTCTCCTGGTATCTATTACAACCAAGAAAATGACAAAAACGGTCGCCCACGCTACGGCACAACGGTGATTCCGAACCGTGGCGCTTGGTTGGAATACGAAACGGATGCCAAGGGTATCGCTAACGTCCGTATTGATCGCACACGTAAGTTGTTGATGACAGAATTGGTCCGTGCCCTTGGTTTCGGTTCAGATTCTGACATTATCGACATCTTCTCAGACCAATATGACGCTTTGAACATGACTTTGGAAAAAGACGTGCACAAAGATATGTCAGATTCACGTGTTGAAGAAGCGCTGAAGGACATTTACGAACGACTACGTCCGGGTGAACCAAAGACAGCTGATTCATCACGTGCCTTGTTGGTTGCCCGCTTCTTTGATCCAAAGCGTTATGATTTGGCTGCTGTTGGTCGTTACAAGATCAACAAGAAGTTGT
>OIZF01000525.1_pt1 | contig 26537 bp, 21 predicted proteins | sample 1588471 | NCBI WGS metagenome assembly OIZF01 (sample SAMN03283279) | human gut metagenome | biome: human-associated habitat; material: feces | host: Homo sapiens | place: Peru | collected 2012
ATTATACTACCGCACGTTCTTTGACACAGTTGGTAGGAAAGCGCCGCGCATTGCTCAACTACTTGTACGACCGCGACATCAATCGCTACCGTGCAATCGTTAAGGCTCTCGGTCTGCGTAAGTAATCTACGCAAAGAGACTTTGACGAAAAGTAGGGCAATTTGCAAAGAAAACGAAATCCCGAGGATTCAATTACGAATTCTCGGGATTTCTGCGTTTAGGGGGACAGGAGAACATGAAAACTAAGACATAAGAACATGAAAATCCTTGGAAGCGTGTGTTAAGACATAAGAACATGAAAATCTAAGACATAAGAACAAGAGAACATGAAAATCTAAGACATAAGAACAAGAGAACATGAAAAACTAAGACATAAGAACAAGAGAACATGAAAAACTAAGACATAAGAACAAGAAAACATGAAATCCTTAGTAGTCTAATTTTATGTTAATATTCTTTTTTATTTCATAAGTTATTTCTATCTTTGCATAGTGTAAGAAACAAAAACCGTGAAACATACGGTGAGAACACTACTAATTTACTAATCAAAATTTTTAAACCTTATGAACAAAAGAACAGCCGCAACACTTGCGCTCTGTCTTTCGATGTCTGTTGCATCATATGGACAGAATCAAGCGAGCAAACATTCGGTTAAGGGCGTTGTGCTTGACGAAAAGGGAGAACCCGTAATCGGAGCAAGCGTAAAAGTTCCTGGCAGCAAGAATGGTACTGTTACCGACATTGACGGTAACTTTACACTCTCTGTTGCCAACGAGAATGCCACCGTAGAGGTGACTTATCTTGGCTACGACGCCCAGCGTGTTAAAGTGAGCAGCGGTAAGGCAGCTACAGTACGCCTGACACAAAACTCTCAAAATCTTAATGAAGTGGTTGTCGTAGGTTACGGCACCCAAAAGAAGGTGAACCTCACGGGTAGTGTGGCTTCAGTATCTTCAGACAAGCTGACCAACCGTGTAGAGTCGAATGTGCTTTCGGCCATTCAAGGTACAGTACCTGGTGTTACCATCATCTCGCGTCCAGGCTCTACTCCTTCCATCAACTTCCGTGGCCGTGGCAACCTTGGCACCTCAGAGCCTCTCTACGTAATCGATGGTGTTATTGCCGATGCCACATTCTTCCAGAACCTCGACCCCGAGAGTATCGAGTCTATCTCGTTCCTTAAGGATGCCGCTTCGTCGTCAATCTACGGTTCGCGTGCAGCCTATGGTGTTGTGCTCGTCACAACCAAGCAGGGCAAGAAGGAGCGCATGTCTGTATCCTACAGCGGAATGGTTGGCGTAAAGACACCTACATATCTGCCCGACCTCATCAGCTCGTCCGAGTATGCCGAGCTTCTTAACGAGGCCATGTACAACCGCAATCCTGCCGGAGGCAAGAATCAGGCTTATACAACCGAGCAGGTTGGATGGTTCAAGGACGGCAGCAAGCCCGACCTTTATCCAAATACCGACTGGATGGACCTGACCATGGACAAGCACGTTGCCACAACACAGCACTCGCTCAACGTTAGTGGAGGCAGCGACAAGGTGCAGTATTATCTCGGTGGCGGCTACCAGTACAACGACAGCTTTGTGCGCGGACGCAACAGCAACCGCTACAACTTCAACATGAGCCTATCGTCTAAGGTTAACAATTGGCTGTCTGTAAACGGTAGCGCCAAGTACATACGCAATCAGAACGAAACAAACCAGGGTGTGCCCGACTTTACCAGCTTCTTGCTCGTGCCTTCTACCATGGTGGCAAAGCAGAGCAATGGCGAGTTTGGTAGCATTTCGGGTGGACAGCAGGCTACATTGGAGTTTATCAACAGAAACCCGCTGCGCAGACTTTCGAAGAAAGACTGGTCGAAGTCGGCTTTCGAAAACTCGCTCTATAGCGTAGGCATGGACATCACACCATTGAAGGGACTTAAGATTTCGGCTTCGGGCTCTTACAAGCGCTACGAGTACAAGTATAAGAGCTACTCGGCCAAACAAGATGCTGTAAACAATTTCGAGTCGGGCAACCCTATATCAGGTACTTCGAGCGACGTCAACAAAATGAGTATGTCGTGGAGCAGCAGTTCGCGCCTGCAGACCAACCTCGTTGCCACCTACAACTTCAACATAGCCCAGGACCACTCGTTCACACTCCTTGCCGGTACATCCTACGAGGACAACAAGTACGAGTCGCTCTCGGGCAGTCGCAAAAACTTCCCTACCGAGACATTAGAGAGCATGGGCGCTGGCTCGTCAGCACCAGAGGACATCTCTAACGGAGCCTCAATGAGCAACTACAAGCTTATGTCTTACTTCGGACGCATCAACTACTCGTTCAAGGACCGCTATTTGTTCGAGGCCAATGTGCGTACCGATGGCTCGTCACGCTTCTACAAGTCAGAGCGTTGGGGATGGTTCCCATCGTTCTCGGCAGGATGGCGTGTAAGCGAGGAAGAATTTATGAAGCCTATAACATGGATTAACAACCTCAAGATTCGCGCCTCTTACGGTACGCTGGGTAATATTAATAATGTGGGCAACTACGACTACTTCCAGCTCTACGACAAGTCGGGCAACTATGTGTTCGACAAGGTGCCTGTTGAGGGTATTGCCGAGTCGAAACCAGCCAACCGCACTCTTACATGGGAGAAGGTGGCTATTGCCGACGTTGGTGTAGACCTCGACCTCTTCGACAACCACCTGAGCGTTGTTGCCGACTACTACGTTAAGAAGACCAGCAACATTCTTCTGGGCTACAACGTGCCTGTAGAGACCGGCATTACACAGGCTCCGTCGCAGAACGTGGGCAAGGTTAAGAACACAGGTTTCGAAATGGCTGTTACCTACCGCAACAAGATCAGCGACTTCCGCTACGAGGTTACTGGCAACATCTCGTTCAACAAGAACAAGATTGAGGACCTCTCTGGCTCTGACAACATGATTCAGAATGGAGGCGACAAGATTAGATACATTCTCAAGGAGGGCGAGTCTATCGGTTCGTTCTACGGTTACAAGACCGCCGGATTGTATACACAGAAGGAGATTGACGAGGGCCACTACTACACACTTGGCCGTAAGCCTAACGCCGGCGATATCAAGTACGTGCCACAGCGCGACAATGTGGAGTGGGGATCGGCTATTACCGACGAAGACCGCACCATCATAGGCTGCGACGTGCCTAAGTTCACCTACGGACTTAACCTCAACCTCGGCTATAAGGACTTCGAGCTTTCGCTCTTCGGACAGGGCGTGGCTGGTGCCAAGGTAGCGTTCGAGTCAGAGCAGGTATGGGCATTCTTCCTCAACTCCAACCCGCGCAAGTTCCACCTTGGACGTTGGACCGAGGCCAACCCTAACCCTAACGCCAATTATCCGAGAATTTATGGTGGCGTGTCGCAAGACACATACAACCAGAACTTCTCCGACCGCCAGTTGTTCAGCGCCAACTATTTCCGCATCAAGACCATCACCCTCGGCTATCGCTTGCCGCGCACATTGGTCAACCGCATTGGCTTGAACTCTGTCAAGGCTTTTGTTACAGGCGAGAACCTCTTCACATTCAGAGGCGACAACATCATGAAGGACTTCGACCCAGAGTCGGTTTCAGGTCGTTCGGTTTCGGCGCTTGGCGAAAAGTCAATCGCTTTCGGTTTAAATGTTGAATTCTAAAAAAAGAGTAAAAGTTATGAAGACTAAATATATCAAACATTTGGCTGTATTGGGAATGTTGACGCTTGGCGTATCATCATGCGACCTTGGCGTTGTTCCGCCAGACGCTATCTCGGCCGATAGCTATTGGAAGACCGAGCAGGACGCCTGGTATGCCATGAACGAAATATATGCTAACGGAATGCCCGACTTTATCGACGGCATCTCCGACGAGATGTATACCGACAACGCCCACAGCCACAAGCCATGGGAGGGCCCGTTCGAGGCTTTCCAGCAGGGTGGCGTTACAGCAGGCGATGGCGCAGGCAGCTACAACTATACCACCATTCGCCTTGCCAACAACTATATTGCCAACGTAGACCGCTGCTCGATGAGCGACGAGCTTAAGGAGCGCACCAAGATGGAGGCACGCTTCTTCCGTGCATGGAGTTATTACAATATGGTAATCAAGTTTGGCGGTGTGCCACTTGTTACCGACGTTATGGAGTACAATGCTCCAAACGTGGCGCGCGACGACGCCCAGAAGGTTAAGGACTTTGTGCTAAGCGAGCTGGGCGAGATAGCCAAGAAGCTGCCCGAATCTTATCCCGGCGGCTCTAAGCTTAACGAGACAGGCCGCGTTACACGCTACGCAGCACTTGCCCTACGCACACGTGCAGCACTTGCTTTCGGCAATTATACCGAGGCTGAGGCTTCTGCCAAGGAGCTCATCGGCTCAAACAAGTTCAAGCTCTACAAGGTTACGGCCCTGACCCCTGCCCAGGAGCTCGAGGCCAACGAGATGACACAGTTTGTAGACTTTGCAAGCCTGGGCATCGACAAAGACAAGTTTGTCAAGGGCATCTTTAGCTACGGAGGCATCTGGCAGAACGACAACGGCAACGTGAGCGACCCTGAGGTTATCCTTGCACACGAGCACACCACAGGTTCCAACAGCGTAGACTGGGCTCGCTACCAGTACGCCCGCCCGTCGCAGCTTGTCAAGGGCTACTCGTCTTACGAGCCGCTTGCCGAGCTTGTTGAGGCCTACTGGAACGCCGACGGCAAGACAATGCCAGCAAAGGTGGATGTAGACGTGAACAAGGCCAACTACGACAAACTTTATGCAAAGGTTAGCGGTCTCGACCAGAAGGGCTACATTGCCAAGGTGCCTACACTCAACCTCAAGGACGACGCCTACATGCAGCAGTTCCGCAATCGCGACAGCCGTCTCTATGCCTCAATACTCTTCCCGTTCAAGGGTTGGCACGAAACCGATTTCGGCACATTCTACTATCGTTGGAATCCGGCATGGGCTGGCAAAGACGGCAACGAGTCGTGGACAGGCTTCAGCTTCCGCAAGCTTGTGTCTGTACGTCCTTACGACACCGGCTGGGGCGAGAACTATAGCTACGACGACTTCCCCGTATTGCGTTACGCCGAGGTGCTCATCTCTGCTGCCGAGGCTCACATCATGAACACAGGCTACGATGCTACAGCCCAGGGCTGGCTCAACCAGTTGCGCGACCGTTGTGGTATGCCTAACGTTCCTACATCGTTTGCCTCAAAAGAGGCTGCGCTCGACTTTGTGCGCAACGAGCGTCGTATAGAGCTTGCTGGCGAGGGTCAGCGTTTTGCCGACATGCGCCGTTATGGCAACGAGTATTGCGCCAAGGTAATGACCGGCACATCTTACGGCATCAACAAGTATGTGGTTGTAAAGAAGAATTGGGAGAGCAAGAACATGCTGTTCCCAATCCCAACATCCGCACGCGACCTCAACCCGTTGCTTGAGCAGAATCCGGGTTACTAATCGCCTTGTTTCTCTTTTTTAGTTCTGCTACAAATAGGAGATACTATTTTTGAGAGGGTGGCCTCTGGGAGAGAATAGACGTGCAACATGCACTTCGAAGCTCTCTTAGGGGCTTTTCCCTTTTCTTACATCCGCATCGCGCATGTGCTGGCAGTTGTACACCGCAAGTTTTGCGGTTAAACATTTGAAATTCCGTGGCACTACCGTCCTCCATCGTCTTTTTTTTGTGCGACTATAGTCGTGGCCCTTTTACACTATTCTCGAGGCGCCTTTCGAGTAATGGCGTTGGGTGGGGCGTGCAGTCGCGTGTGAACAATCAGCTTGTGGATAGACGTTGGACATGTGCTCGTGGGATTACGACAGCATAAAGACTTGGGAGGCTATGGCGCCTCGCCATAGCATAAGCTGGCAAGTCGATACAATTCTATGCATGTAAGAGTTTTTGCTGCTTAGGGTAGTGTGGAGTAGGGCGAGGGCCAGCATCGTCACGAATTATCATGAATTGACCATGAATTTATACTGCGACATTATATGCTACAGAATTCGTGAATAATTCGTGGACATTCATGACAATTTACTTGCAGCAGCCGTACCCTCCAAATTGCGCATGGTAGGGCGAGGGCAATTGCGTTACATAGTAGGGTGGGTGACAGTGAAGAATCCATGTGCTAAAGGTTTTAAAAGTGAAAAATTCATTTGTTGAGTTATTATTTAATCAAGAAGCAAGCGGATAATTCAAATTCTTCACTTTCAAAAACTTCATTTTTTCACCTTCTGACTCCACTTGCTTGAATCGATGGCAAAGTTACTAAAAATTTATGGCAACTACAAAAAAATAAGCGAAAAAGTGAAAAGCGAAGAGTGAAAAATCCAATAGTTAAGTGACGAGCGAAGTTAAGTTCTTCCCTTAACCCCGATTTAGTCATTTTCAGTCATTAGTCATTGGTCATTAAAAAAAATAGTGTGTCACAACCTCTATATAATTATATATTATTAATATATAATTATATAGGCGATAATTTCACACTTTCAGAATCGAAATGACCAATGACTAATGACTGATAATGACTGCTTGGTAAGTGGAAGTTTGTTTGTAACTTATTGCCTTACTGTAAGTTAGCTGTCAGTCTAAGTATCGTTCCATAGCTCGCTAACTCATTTTCCCTTCTCCATCATCGTCCCCGCCAAACAAGGAATTATGCATAAAAAAGTGTCGATTTAGAGCGATTTTACAGCTAAAAATTGGGAAATATGAGGGAAAAACAATAGCAGAAATGTGAAGAACAGACTGGAAGAGGGGGATGTCCATCTGGTGGACACCCCTTTACAAGCATGTGGACAAGGAGGATAAGGGCGTCGCAAATTGCGACTCCCTTGGTGGACGACAGAAGACTACAGACGCTGAACGATTCGTTCACCATTAATGGAACAATTTATTGAAACGACGCCAGGGAGGTAGCCGTAAGCTTGCTTGTACGAATACTTCGCATCGGCTTTTTAGTCTTGACGAAAACATGGTCGAAATCCACGTTGACATCTTCCACGCAGTCACCGCCACAGAGGAGCACGTCAGACATGGCTGACATTATCTCGTCCCACTGGTAGCCGTTGTATATAGAACTGCGAACACCAAGAGTGCCGCCCGATGACTTTGTCAAGTGAAAGCGCATAAAAAGCCTTGCTTGCGTAATAAATTCCTCCGAAAGGAGTGATTTTCTCAGATTTTATTTTTACCTTTGCCATATGTCAGATATTCTTTATTTGAGTTTTTAGTAGCACTAAGATAAGTGAATTTTCTGACACATGCAAGCATTGGGTAATTTGTTGTTATCCAACGACTTACTTTCTTGTAAAATTATAAGTCTGCTAATTTAAGGTAATAAAACAGATATGGATACAAAACAGTACAAATTTATTCCATTGAAATGTCCTGTTTGTGGAAAAATGACGGATTCATTGGCTGGAACAGCTAAAGTGAGGATTTTATTCCTATGGATTTATGCAAGAACGACATCACAACGAATAATATGTTGTCCGCAGTGCCGTCGCAAAATATTAAAAGAAAACATTTTCGGCTGGAATATACTATCAACGAATATAACTTGGCCTATTTTTGCAGTCATAATGATTCTTGTGGTCTTACCATTCACATATATAAGAGGACATTCTACGGAAGTGAGAAAAATGATAGCAAAAGAAATGAACTCGCATTAAAGTTGTGGAAATGTTTGAAATAAAATCAACTATCAAGTCGCATGTATGATGGTGGATTAATTTTTTCCCTTTTGATAGGTTACTTTCTAAAAGGTTTTCTCATAAACAATCAAAAAGCAATAACAACAATTAGAAGTTGTGCCCGACACGAACAAGGGTATTGTACAATGTTTAAGAAAATCTGGTTCATCCGACATTTCGAGTGATACGACAGTCGTATAGTGCAAAGCGCATAAAAAGCCTTGCTTGCGTAATAAATTCCTCCTAAAGGAGTGATTTCCTCAGATTTTATGTTTATCTTTACCATATGTCAGATATTCTTTATTTGAGTTTTTTGCAGCACTAAGGTAAGTGAATCTTCTGACATATGCAAGCATGGGATAATTTATTGTTATCCAATGACTTGCTTTCTTGTAAAAATAACAAGTCTGCTAATTTAAGGATCTATAGAAACAAATCAACTATCTTATTAAGAATTGGTCTTGTTATAATAAAATATATCAATAATGAGAGAAAAAACAATCCGACGGTCCCTTCACAATACCCACTAAAAGTATCAGTTGTGTTTATAACTATGAGAACTAAAACTACTATAGTGAAAAATACATGTAGTATTGTACCTATAAGCAAAATTTGATAAAGTTTCGATTGAGATTTAGAACTTGAATGACAATTTTTTAAATTACTTTTCTTGTTTGTTGGAATATGTTTTTTTGTTTTTGAAGCACTACTAACTTTACTAATTACCTCATCATTCACTAATGTTTTTCTTGTTACAGAACCATCCTCGTTAACGTAATAGTCTGATGTACTATTATGAGAACGAGCCTCTCTCTCTTTAATCAGCAAATCTCCCATTGTTTCAATCATTTAGTTTAAGATGAAAATCTCGTCCGATGCTTAAATATACCATTAATAATACGACGCCGATAAGTACAACAGGAATCGTAGCTAATGATATTGGCACATTAAAACATAGGTAATCATACAGCCCATGAATTATAGCAGGAACTAAAATTGCTAATAAGTACAAAGAACGTCGATAACGTGGATACAGATAAGCAAATGCAAGGAAATATGAGCCTATACCACACCAAACTGCATGAAGAAATGGTAAACTTGTGAGTCGAGCTATATTTGACAAATACGAATATGCATAAGCTTCTGCAACACCATTTTCCAATAGCATTTGGAAATTAGGTCCCATTTGATATTCTACTCCTTCAAATACACCAAATGCTATGCCTGACATCAAGCCATAGAATACTACAGTTTGAGGTTTTAATACACTTCTGGAGAAATGTAAAACGAGCATTAATGGAATTAGCTTTACCAATTCTTCCACACATCCAATCCCTAATATACATGATACTAATGCAACTATATTATTATCATTTTCATATAATCCTTTAAATGGATTTAATGCACCTATTCCTAAGATATTGTATGCAATAAAAATCACGCTCTGTGTTCCAAAGAATATTGCCGCCGTTGTTTTTATGTCCACTTGAGTTGTCTTGAACAAATAAAAGAAAAATAGGCCCCATATTGCAGAAAAATATAAAGCGACCGCATAAAATATCCCGAACACTTTCATAAATGGTGCAAAAGAGAGGATTACAGATAACCCAAGACCTACCAATGCCAACACAAAGAGTTTTTTATCTGTTCTCCAAGGTTCTTTCGAAAACGTTTTAGCAGGAAGAATTAATTCTTGACCAATTTCTTTAATCTGCGAGAATACATTTCCTTTATGTTCAACAATTGGTATTTTACCATTTTGTTTCATAAAAAACTCAACAGTTCGGAAACTGTCTGGATATTCTATATCATAGGCATAATCTCTTTTAAGAATAAGACCTGTACGGACAAACTCTGCAATTTGATTTATATCAAAAGGTCCGAGAATTGTATTCTCTTTCATTACTTCATATTTTTGCATTGCATGTAGGTATTTTTTTTGACAACCAATCTATCAAAGGAATCAAAGCATTAGAAGAATACTACTAATAAATAAACAGTAAATCTCTGATGTTTAATTATTGAGTGCGATTTTATGCGGAAAGATGTTATAGACATTACTAACGGAGAGTTTTTCCGGTGGTATTGTAATGAAATCACAATCAATAGGAGCCTCTGTAGCAACGTTGCTGTTATCACATCTAATATAAATTTTCTTGCCTTCTAAAAGATAGTATTTTAACTTCTCACGTTCATTTGAAAATATGGGGTCTGGTTTGTCTGAAAAGCTAAGATTCACACTTTTATCATCTGAAAATTGTTCCCAATCACATATCAAATTTTCGACTTCGCTAGATGGGACAGAGAGTTGTTGTACCATAAACATTCCTAAATCTTTCATCGAAAAATCGGTAAAACTAGCAGGGAGATAAAAAACTATTTTGTGTGGTTTTTGAATATTAACTTCAGCCCTACTATATTCTTTACACACATAATTTTCTTTTATAGTTTCATTTATGAGTTTTTCCCAAAAGTAGAAACTATTAGTCAAATTGTTTAAAACTATGCTGTTGTATTCTATTTTTATATCATATAACTTATTGTATAGCAAATGTACTAGAATTACTCCTTCCTTACCCCAATACTCGCTATCAATTGGTTTAGCAAAAGTTATATCATTGTTTGAGGTAAACACAAATAGTCGCTTCAACTCACATATGATTTGTTTTGCATATTCATATGTTACTTGCCACTGTTGGTCTTTCATGAGAGAAACTGCCAAAATTAAATTCAGATGTTCATTCTTTTCTTCTTTATCTTTTTGGGGAAGGAAAGCCTTAAACAAATTGTATCTTAAACTATCTGTTCCATATGTATCGCCCCAATTATGCATATTTGTACGACCAAAAGGACGCATTGTGTTATATGGATAGGGAACATCCACATCATAACCAAAACACATTCTCTTTACAACTTGTGTTATATCGTATTCATAAGAACAGCTTACTTTCCCAATAAAATAATAATTTGTAATACTTTGTATTTCATCGTTATTACAACCTAGAGCATACAAAGAAGAAGGAGTGGGATTAATAAGATAGATCAAAATATCTTTATTCTCCGCATTGCAAATAATAAAACATATTTTTTCATTTGAGATTGATACCTCATCTAAAAATCTGGGGAAAACATCATCTCCATCAGTAACGCCGACAACAAAGCCTGAAGGCAGTTGGCAGAATTTTGGGCTTGCTATATAATCATTAATTTTTTGCCCAATGACATCTTCTAATTGATAATGGCATATAATTCTGTTGTCGGCTATTAAATTCTCTATGGTGCTTTCTTCGTCTTCCGACAATAATTCAGAAACGGAGTATTGAACATCAACAGTACCAAACGGTATTTTATTTAAGCTCGACTTTAAACATATTTTAAGTACTTCCTCGGGCTTGAATTTTTTATTAAGAGTTTCAAACTTTAATAACATTTTAAAAAGAACATAATCTTTTAGATTTCTCCATTCTTTTTGGTGTACCTCCTTTATTAGTGTGTCATCTGGTAAATTTTTTTCGTATATTTCATTTGCAGAGAATGGTCCATTTATTCTCTCGTTATGCTTGATATAAAACTGAAATTTCATCTTAATTAACAAATAGCTAGTTTACAAAACAATTGTTGATTATATAATTAACTGAGCCCACTTTAAAAAGTGGTTCAGTTAATTTATTCAAGACACATCCCAATGAGAGAATACTTTACTGTTTTTCCCTTTCGGTTAACCAATACAGCATTATCTCCAAGATAAGTGATTTTAGTTGAGTCTTTGAATAGTATTTTTCTTTGTGTATAGTTATACACACAAAATATACCATCCATGCCCATAATAAAAGCTGGATAACCATTGGTAGGGAGATATTGTATTGTATCATATTTTGCAGATGTAATTCGATGTTTTTTAGCATATAATCCAAGTTTCCCTTTTTTGTCGCAATATATTTTTACTTGGTTATCTGTATCTTCTATTGCTTGTATTCCAAAGAAGGGCCAATACCCTCGAATAAAACGAATGCAACACCATGACAGCACAAATAATAACCATCCAAAGAAAGGAAAAAGAAATAGTATGTGTATCAAAATTTGTAGAATAGACATTTTCCCTTTGTATTGGGCATGGTCAATCCATACTATATTGTTGATGGTTTTTTCGACAGATTGACTCACAGAACCATCGTTGTTTATGTGATAACTTCCCATTATTCATTTATTGTAAAAGTGCCGTCCTACGCGCTTCTAGTTGTTCTATAATTTCAGTTTTGTTCCAAACGGTAAGTTTAATACGATTTCCATTATTAAAGGATATATATAAGAATGTGAACATCCCTTTTTCATATCCTGATATATGGCAGATTTCAAATATGCGATCGTTTAAATCTCCTATGTTGAAATTATGAGCATGGAATATCAGTTGTGTTGGCGTAATAATAATTTTTCCTCCGATTGAAAGCAATCCCTCGTTGAAGTTTGCTTTATATTCTATTTTCTCAGGAAATCTGTTCATAATTGATTTGGAATCTTGAAGAATCGTTTTAGAAGGACACAACTTTCCATGATTTTTTAATTTTGCTTTGAGATCTTCACGCTTTTGCTCAATGCTTAAATCCTGTTGAGGATTCTCGACTGTTGGAGTTGATTTGATTCTTTCTAATATTTCTTGTTTTGCCAATTGAGCAAAATCGAAATTTGCCGCTGGCTGCCATGTGTCAATAGAATCTTCTGTCACCATGATATCTGGCATAACATTAAGTTCTACCATTCCTTTTGCAGTGTATGGTCCGAAGATATCGCCATCCATACGAATATAAAATTTATGCATAATCAATATATTGTAAATGTTTTAGACTTTAAACAAGTGTTCTCATACCACACTTCAATTCTATATGTACCTGAAGTCCAATGACCTTTATTCCGATTTCCCCAACCATTTAAGGAGCAAGTATTGTCACTTCCTGAGTAAATAAAGCAATCCTCAGACTGTGAGAACCCGTAAGGAGAACTGGTTCCCGTTTTTAGCATCCCATTGGGATTATACCATTTGACTTTAAGATTTTTGTACCCTGACGAAATACCATAATATTTAATACGTGGTTTTAAATACATGGTATTGCTACTATAGATTGTATTCCCATAGTTGGTTTCGATGTCTCCATCATATGTAACATTGGCTATTTCTATGTCTGAAATGATTAAAGGATAGGTCATACCTATTTTCCCTTTAAGATTAGAAAGGGTTTCCTCTACTGATTGTTTAGCATCAGCCAACTTCTGTTTCTCACTTTTTAAAGTTGTGATTTCAGATAGGGATTTTTTGTATCTTTGTTCATAATTATGCTTCAGAGAATATTCATATCTATAATTTGATTCTGAATTTTGAAACATACAAAAGAAAGAAATTGCCAATCCTAAAAAAAGCATAATAGCCCCCTGTATAACCAAATTCTTCTATTTTTGTGATAATTCGCCTTTTCTCCAAGACGAACAATCATTCCATTTTCGTCTATGGTAGCAAATTTAGTAATAGAACCATCTTCATTTACACAAAATATGATATTATTCGATATTTGATATGTTTTAGCCATCAGTTAGAAAGTGTAAATTGTGTATTATCATTTCTATCAAGTTCGGAACCAGATGACGTACGAATACTAATATCAAAAGATAAAGACACTGAACCTTGACCTGGTTGCATGTTAAGTCCTGCATAAGGAACAAAAATCACGAAGTCGTCAAAGCGAGCATTGTCATAACTTGGTGTCCCATAATTATAAAAAGAAAGATTATTCCCATTTGGATCATGTAATGGAGTTGTATTATTACCCCAATAGAAGTACGCATAAGCATATATAGTATTCCCATTCATATTCTCAACGGTAAACTTTACATGAATTTTCATTCCCTTATAATTATTCTGATACACATTATGGTCTACCCAAATACTTTCAATATTAGCTTTAGGAGACGTATTTCCTCCTTGGGTTATATTTACTCTCTTCGTGTAGTTACCAGACTTTATTACGAAATAATCTGTTCTAGATGACGAAGAACTGTTTTCATCCAATTGTAATGTTACTGAATTTGAGGATTTTGTAAGATGCCCCCAACTTGTTACATCAACATCAATGTACCATTCTCCATCGGTCGAGATGGAAATTTCTGTAGAGCCACCATCAGCACTCATATAAATATCATCGTCTGATACATTTAAATATGTCGTAGATGGAGTATAAACTTCCTCATTTTCAGGCTCTTCTGCGGCTACAGAGTCCACAACTTCTGCTGTAGAATCTGCATCATCATTTGTATTAGAAGAATTAGAAGTATGGGATGTAAATATGGCAATTAAAACTCCTATTACAATAACAATAATGATTCCCCAAATACATCCATTATTGTTAGATGAGCCACTAGACTTTCTGTTATTTCCAATTTTATTAGAACCGTCATTGATTTTTGTAACGGACCCATCTTCGTTTACTCTATATTCAGAATTTGTTGCCATAATTATACTATAGGACAAGATAATAAAATTTTATGGTTGTTATTGTGCTATATTTATAAGTATTTAAGCAATATAGAACCGCACACTTTATATCTTTAGACGGTTCTACATTGCTAAAATTGGAATACGTCAAAACTGTTATTAGTGTCACATGCTATAGCCCCGCAATTGTTACAACGAGGTTCACTGCAAACCCAATCCATGCCCATGTGCATACAGCCGATGCCTTGCGTGGTTTTGTTCGACGCCAACTGAAGTACAAAATCCATCCAACAAGTGGAATAAGGAATGACAATATACACCATCCTATTGGAGAAGGATTATCGTCTGTACTTGTCTGTGTTGTAGACATTTGAGGGCTTGTCGGTTGCTGAGATTGCCAGCCCATAGGATTTGTTACTGTGCCATCCGGATTTATAATACTACCAGTCCGAGCTGAATTCAGCGGCTCAGAAAAAGCACTTCCTTCTTTACGTATCATATCGTCAAAATCAAATTTTGAAGCAGGTAACCATTGCCCATTCATGCTTTCTTCTGTAACAAGAATGTCATCAAGTAAATCAAGTTCTTTAATTGCTTTTGCCGAATAAGGACCATAAGTAGCCCCTTCCATTTGAACGTAAAATTTATATGTTTCACTCATATGCTTTAAATTTACATTAGTTTTTCTTACCATTCATCACTCCAAATTGACCTCAACGCAACATAACCAATTGCTCCAGCTGGAATTGATCCCCAACCAGTAGTACATGTAATTACAATAAATATTATTATTGCTGCAATCGTAAGTAAAACTTTCCATCCTGTATTATCGCTACTACTTGAAGAATTAGTATTGCTTGATGTTGTAGTTGTCTGTGGTCGTGAAGTTAAATGAGAACCACCACCAATATTATTCTGACTAACAACTTGACCAAACTCATCAATTACATATTGCTGAGTTCGGCTATTTTTATTCTCCTTTTGATTATGAAAATGGACTTGTCCATCTTCTCCAATATAATATTTTTGATCTGATGATGCCTCGTTTTCATGTTCTTCTGGAAAATAAAAGGACTTTATATTAGTCCATTTTGATTTGGAAACTTGCTTCACCTCTATATCATCAAAATCAAGGATGTCATTCATCAATAACTCCTCATAGGTATAGGAGTTGGGCATAACTTCACCATCAATTCTGATATTATATCGGTTCATTAATTATTTCCTTTCTTTTCGCGTTCTGATGGATTGGCATATTCAACTTCAATACTTGTTGTAACTTGCAATGGGTATGAGAATATTTCTGCCATTTCACCACCAATCTTTGGATTGTTTGTGTTACAAATTAGAGTGTATTGAGAAAGATTATGTATCAGGCGTTGTGTATAAGCTTTATTGTCACGATTGAGCAAGTCAAGAATCATCTTAACTGCAATGGTTGTAACAAAGTTTATATCAGCTGAGATACCTGGCTCAAAACTTCCTACTTCTCCCATATAAATGTGGGTATTTGCGTTCACGCGACCTGAACTTTCTCCTAATGCAGCTACAAAATCAGAATAATCAGGCATTCCATCAGGAAGACAATAGAAAATCTCTCCTGCAAAAGCACGCTCCCAACAACCGATAGAAACAAATGGCATTCCATTGGGTTTTGCAAGATACTGATTACCGTAAAGGTCTCCTTCTCTATTGTCAGCGCATCCTACCATGATGGCATCTTTATCGCAGAATGAGTCAAGCAGAGAAATGTCAACCTCTTGAATCATCTTGTTGGCTGTTATAACTTGCGCTGTTGGGTTAATCTGTAAGATGCGCTCTTTAACAGCTGTAGTCTTGAACTTACCAACGTCTTGAATACCACATTGATGGCGACAGATGTTATGGTATCCTAGAATATCCATATCTATCAAGAAAAATCTTCCGACACCAGCACGCGCCAATTCAAGGGCAACAAGGCTTCCAACAGAACCACATCCAATAATGACGGCTCCTTTCTTTAACATAATATCGGATTCAAGGATACCTGTGTTACGAGAAAAAATGTCTATTTTGAGTTTTACAGGCTCTAAATTCGCTTCTTTTCCATCTACATCAATAAATGTTGGACGTTCCTCAATATAACAATGGAATGATTCTCCACAGATAGCCTTTAAAGCATCGACCCCAACTTCTGATTCGACATTTTCAACAACTTGTATCTTCTGAGTATAAAGAACCTCTTTGTCATTGAGGAATTGAATTTCACTTACACCTGTTTTTAAAGCGGATAGTTTATTCTCTTTTCCATCAAGGGACATTACGTCTGGATTGGAACTTTTAACGATCAACTGACCAAAGATCTTTTCATAAGGAAAGGAAACAAGTACTTTACGCCCCATTTTTAAATCTTTGCTAGAGTAATATCCTTTCAGTTCATCGCCAAAAGATTCTGGTTTGCTTGGATAAAAATGTCCTAAAAGAATAGGCTTTACGCCACCCATGTCGGTGGAAGGTTTACATATGCTAACTATATTGTAAAAGTTGGTCTCATCGAAATGATACCCCCAAAGTTCATTGTTGGCATTTTCAATAGGAGAAGGGTAGCAAACCGTTGGTTTGCGTTTTTTACCCTTCATAAATTTATTTGGATCAAATTTCATATTATCATTTTACTTTAACTGTATATGTAAGAGGGTCTCCCCCCGTCCAATTTACTTTAATGTTTGCAGTTCCTTGTTTCTTACCTTTTACAACTCCGTCCGCAGAAACTGTTGCAACACAAGAGTCAGAAGTTGAATACGTAATATCCGTATTTCCTTTCTTGGTAATCTCCAAGACAAAAGATTCACCCACCTTAACATTTCCAGAAGTTCGTTTTAGGACAACGGAAGGACCTTCTTCTGTAGAAGCTTCAACCACAACACGACATTTTCCGAAGCAAGCTCGATCAATAGAAGCCTCAATAATAGCCTCACCTACACCAATAGGGTTAATTTCTCCATTTTTTACGGTAGCAACTTTGTCATTACTTGATTTCCATTGTACTTTCTTATCCTTTGGAAGGTAGTATACATCAACAAATTCTGACTTTGCACCAACCTTTAATAAGATTGAATCCACGGAGAGTGATGGCTTTGCAACTTCAGAACGTACTTTTTTCGGCTCATTTCTACTACCATCAAAGATGTTTACAATCGACTTGAAAGAAGATACAGTGAGTATTACCGCAACTATAGCAAGTAGGGTATATCCCCATTTCTTCTTTGACCCTCTCCAGCAAAGAAAAAAACTCTTTTCAAGTTCAGAGGCGTGATTATTGCTATTGTCTTCAGGGGATAGTTGTCTCGATATGGTATTTTTTATGTCCAAACCAGCATTCTCTTCTGACAAGTTTCCTCCATATATAAGGTTCTCTTGCTCTGTTGCTATCTGACGAGGTTGAAAGTTACATGTACACTGAGTAACAGAAGGGTGAAGGTTAGATTCGCTTCCATCAAAATACCGAAGTTCGAAGTATTCTTCTGGAATGATGTCGTCTCCCACTTCAACATCTACTACACTATAGTCAGGACGTCCTAAACTTCTTCCTGGTGTGTGGTCTAAATGGTACATTGTGATTCTAAAATCAGGGTCGATATTTACCAATCCTGAAATTACACCAGCAGGATTTTGGCGGGCGAATGTTGAATTTGTCCCATCATCAGTATGTGAGAATACATCCATACTTCCAGGATGACGATGCCATAGTCCGAGCAAATCCAAAGGATGTTTGTATTGATTGGCAACAGATTGGGCGAGATAATTCACGAAAGCTTCATCATACTCAAAATAAGCATATTGAAAAATACTTTTCATACCAGGAGGTAAAACTTCCATAACAATCCAGATGCCATTATCTAAAATATGCCCAAGAAGAATTCCCCCCGTTTCTACGGGATCTTTGGCGAAACTTTCTCGAATAATAGCATTGTATGCTTTATTTGAGAAAACCACTAACTGACAATTATTGCTCATATTTATATACCATGATGTTCGTTAAACTTTTCTTTCGGTAAATCACCTGTAAGAACTAATTCATATGCAAGTAACCATTTTACGGCCCATGCAAGAACGGATGCGGCAGTTGTCACAGTATTTCCCGTTTGGACAAAACCTGCTTCTGTTGTGCAGAGATATACCTCACCTGCAGAATCTCTAAGAAGATGAGAAGGAACGAAACCACATTCTCGCTCAATATCATTCTCATCTGGGTTTACAAGATATACATACACAGATGACCCCATCTGCTGATTGGGATGATTATTCTGGTAAACAGCCATTACATAATAGCTTTTCTTACGTCCAAATTTAGTTTCATAAACACCTGGAGCCAATTCTCCCATCCAATAGAGGCGACCATCGTCAAGTTTTCCTAATTTAAAATTCGGAAAACATTTTGTCATAGCAGCCTTTTCTGCTTCAAGCAAAGTAGGATTGCTCTCATACCACTGAGCAGCAAGTTTTCCTTTTGGTATGCTGATAGTAGCATCTTGAGCACTACTTGTTCCTGTGACGTTACCATCACCTTTGAGCGTTATTTTCTCGCCTCCCATAAGTTTTTTCTTGAGGGCTTCTCTTTTGGCTTTGAGAGCTGCGTCATCTGCGGCCAATTTACCTTTAGGAATGCTGATTGTAGAATCAGAGCCTCCACCTTGAACGGCATTTCCAGTCCCTGGTTTTAAACTGATTTTGTCTCCTGAGAGGAGTTTTGCTTTTAAAGCGGCTCTTTTTGCGGCCAAAGCAGCATCATCAGCTGCGAAACGACCTTCTGAAATTGTAATTGTATGTTCCATTTTTTATTATGATTATTGTTTATATTTAATTATATTGAACTGTTTCAATCGAAGATTCTATCACTTAGATTAGTTACTTTAATTATGGATTCTGTTATTGTAATCCAATAATCAACGTCAAATATCTCTTTAATGAAGTTTTCATATCCTCGTGTTTCTAAATCCTTTTGGAGATGAATAAGTAAGTCAACAAGAGAATCGATAGCATCTTTACCTACGGTTTCAACTATAGGTTGAAATATAAGATTTCCATTTTCTAATTCGAGTTTGTCAAGAATGTATTGATAAATTTCCATCATCTGTTCAAATGAAGATTCGGAAGCGTTAAGCTTATAATCCTCATTAAAGAAATATGCAGCTTTTATCCAGTTTTTTTCAACACCATCTCCATTTTTGTAAGCTATGGCCTTTGCGTGATAATCAATTGGAGTTTTATGTTGCTCATGTGAAAAGTGATATAAGAGTCCTCCTATGCTTACCGCAAATAGTGTATCAATTAGAATACCTTCCTCAGATTTATTTTGTATTATATGGATATTACTACAATTCTGACCTATAAGATATTGTCTTAGATATGTCCTTACACATGGAATGGCGGTAGAACCACCGATTAATAGTACACGGCTGACATCATTCCATTTCTTTCCTACAGAATGTATCAAAGATGAACATTCTTGAAAAGTTTTTTCAAGTAGAGGCTTTATTAAAGTTTCGAACTCGTCACGAGAACAGTCTATGGTAGTATGCGCCATTAGAGGAACGGGATAAGAAACTTGTTCTTGGCTTGACAAGGATTCTTTTATGTCTTTGCAAAGTTTTGTGATACCATCGATTTGTTGTACTCTGATAATTTCATCTTCATTATAAACGAAATTATATTTCGATTTAAAATATTTATATAACGCAGCCTCAAAATACTTTCCACCACATTCTTTGCCTGATGAATTTCCTAAGATTCTACAGCTATCTCCTGTATGTTCAATTAATGCCGTGTCAAAAGTTCCTCCACCTAAATCGTAAATTAAAGTAAACGTTCCAGATTGTGTCCTTTGCAGTTTATGATAATATATGGCTGCAGCTTCGGCTTCCTTTATAAATTCTACCTCAATGAAACCAGCAGATTTCGCAGATTCTAGCATGATTTGCTTGCGTGGGTCATGATCTGCATAAGTTGCAGGGATGGTTATGACTGCTCCCTCAATTACTTCGTTACCAACTGCATACTCTGCAGAACTCTTGATGGTTTTTAATATCTCAGTTATGATATCATTATAGGAAATACCTAAATATGCAAGTTCGTTTTCGTGAATGTTAAGTTTGAAATCTTTTAAAAAACGTTCTGGATTTTGACATCTCCAGGGTAAAGCTTCATTGCATACTTTTATGTTCTTATTGTCATCTATGTATGCGACCGTTGGGAAACCATACATATTGTAAAGTCCTCCTATCGGATGCACTTTTACAGGCTTATCTTCAACCATTATGGTCGCAGATGAATAACTATTGCCAAAATCTATCGAAACCCAATTCATTTTAATGCAGTTTTTGAGTAATTGAGACCAAGAAAAGTAGTTGATCGTTCTATTGTTTCTTTGGCAGAAGTGTAGTCATATATTGCCTTCCGAATATCAATGAGCAATAAATTATACGAAGAAACCAATAATTTATAGAACTCGGCTTTTTCTGGCTCCACAACAGAAAATATGTTGTATTGTTTTTGCCAATAGAAAGCACGTTTGGTTGCAATATCAATTAATTGGGAGGGAGAAACTGTTTCATTACACCGTAATCGCTCTGACGCTGAATACCCATGTTCTCCACAAAGGGATATGAACTCATCCGCTTCCTCGCTGGTAAGGTCGAGTTTGTCATCATAAAACTTGGCAAGATACTCCCATTCTTTATATTCATGAAGGGAAAGTAGAGTTGTGACTATCAAATTTTCTGCTTGGGCCACGGCATCATATTCCTTACCGAAGTATTGCTGTTTTGCTTTCTTGATTTCATGGAGCAATCGTTGTAAGATACTTTGAGATTTGATAAGTATTGATCTCTTTCCAAAATGAGATTGTATTGTGAGAAAGAATTTCCCGAAACCACTTTTCTTTTTAAGTATATCGGACAAAAAATCAACACTTGCGTCTTTGTTGCGTCGTAGTGATTCTGTTAGAATATAGATTCCGTATAATCCAAATTTGTTGTATAACCGTTGTCTTTCATCTGACTCAATTCCCACTACATATTCGGCATCTACAAAGAAGTCTGGTGAAGATAACATCTCGATTAAAGTGGATTCAGCAATGTCACTTAAGTTCTTTAATGAGTAATAATCTATATCATCAATAGTAGATGATGATAATCCTATAAGAGGTGAAACTGGCAAAATAGTAAATAATGACTTTCGTACCTCAGGATATTTATCATATAAGGTCGTTCTGATAACCCTATCACCAATCGACAATATATCTTTTTCTGGCTCCATCACAGACCAAATGGTATCTGCCTTAGACAAAACGCCAATGGCGTTCATTGCAGAAAGATTGAAATCTCCAGTACCAACGCCTTGAAAATCTTGCAAAATAGACATGGTTGATTCCGCTATACTTTTTGTAAATAACATTACAACAGCATCTGGATGAACCTCTTTTAGAAATGCAATGGTATTTTTTGAGTCAATCTGGCTAAGAGCGTCAAGTCCAGGTGTATCAATAATATTAACTCTCTTTAATATTTCATGATTGTAAAAAACTTCAATGAATTTCACTTGTTCTTTAAGGACATTTTTTTCTTGATGAGACGTCCATTTTGACCAATCACTTCTTGGAACAGATTTGATGTCACCATTTTTAAAAAAAACATTGATGTTAGAATTGGAATCTCCATATTTAAGCCAACTTACATTGAATGTTTCTTCCATTTGGCCTGTCTTTACTACTTCTTCCTTACCGAGTATTGCATTTACTAGTGTTGACTTTGAACTACTGATTTTCCCAATTATAGCTAATTGCATAGGCTGCATTAAGCGTGCTTCCGACTTCTTTAACTCATCTGAGAAAGTGGGTATGTCAAGTCTTGAGAGAATGTCATTGCATTCTCTCAAGACTTGCATAATTTTATCCTTAAGTGTTAATGCTTCAGAAGTCATCTTTTATCAAAAGGATTTGTGAGCAATAATTCTACTTGTTTTTGATGGGCATTGATAAAGTTTAATTCTTCTAACATTTCTTCCTTAAGTTTGACGGCAACTTTGGCATCTTCGTCTGCACTCTTAAGTTTATTCATTACTTCCTGCATTTCTTCGATAATTTCAGTACTTGTAGTTTCAAAACACTCTACAAGAGATTCATTGAACGCCTCAAAACGTTGTTGTACATAAACTTTCAAATCGTTCATTACAATAGTTATTTGAGGTGCTAATTTTGATTTCAACTCATATAGTCTATGTTGAACATTCTGATCTTTATTTGATTTATATACATATCCAACTGCTGCACCAAGAGCACCAAGACCAACAATCACTGGACCACAGAATAAAGATAATGCTAGTCCTGACATTGTAGCAATTCCCATTCCTGGTAATGCATTCCTAGCAAAGCCACATGCCTTAGAAGCAATATCTTTTTCTGCTGGTGTAAGGTCAGTGTTAATTCTTTGGGTAAATTCCATATCTTCCACATCTATGTTTTGCCCAAGTATATTGTTGACTTCTGTAAATCCAAGAAGGATTCTTTGGTCAACCTCTGTTGCTATGGACTCCAATCCCATGTTAAGTTGAGCTAATACCCAATTTCCACCATTCTCTGTTTTTGCTTCAGGACGCTTCAGAAGTTGATCCAAACAATCAGTTGAGAAAAGAATACTTTGGCGAGTAAGCTCATTAATAACATTTGATTGGGTGGTACGAATGGCTTTGTTGATTTTTTTTCTAGTAACAGAGTTTGGGTTTGCTAAATCATCTTTGATAGCCTTTAATTCTAAAAGATGATTTTTGTATTCTTGTTGTATGCTTGGATTTGGATCTTCTATCTGAGAAATTTGATATTTATATTTCTCTATAAGCGAAGACAAAGAGGACAACATAAATGCTTTTAACTCTACCAAGATTTTCTTCTTGTATGCAGGCGCAACATTGCTTAGAACTGTGTCAATAGTCTCGCAATTTGAAGAAAGTTTCATTTTCTCATTCTTGGTCTTGTTGTACATAGCCCAATGTGTGGATGAAACAGGAATTATGTCCAAGTTCGATTTATCCACACTACAGAATTCCGAGATTTTAGATTTTGTATCAACTATTAGCTGAGACAATTCTTCTTTTACTTTTAAATCGCTCTTGTTTAGTATTATCTTAGAATTATTCGTGTACTGAAGCAATTTGTCTTTATAAAAATCAAGTTCTGTTGAAGACAACGGTTCTCCTGCGTCAATAATAAAGAATGTTACATCTGCTTTTGGCATTACATATAATGTCAAAAATAGATGACGAGGGTCAAGTCCTCCAACACCAGGTGTGTCCATGAGTATAAGTCCTTCTTTAAGCTTTTCAGAAGGAATCTCGATGATTAGCATGATTGTATTGTCAATCTCAAGGGAACTCCCTTTGGCATATTTCTCAATATCATCAAAAGGGATAGGTTCTGATTTTAGATTTTTCACATCCCCGTAAACACGAGAAACTTTTCTCAGAGGTCCATATTTGATTATTGATACAACGGATGTTGCTATGCCTGGGTCTGTAGGACAAATGTTTTCTCCAATAAAAGCATTGATAAAACTTGATTTGCCTCGTTTGAATTCACCGCAAACAAGTACAGACACATCTTTTACAGATGCTTTTTGAACCATTTTCTTCATCGCCTCAATATCTCCTTCTTTATGTTGCTCCTTATACAAAGGTTCGATTTTGGAGATAATAGAATTGAAACGAGATATGTTTATTCCTATTTTTTCCATATAATAACTTTATCCAAAAAAAGTAGAACAAAAATCAATTCCAAAGTTGTCGCAATAATCTACCATCATAAGCTGTTGCTCACATAGCATTGCCGAATCAAAATCCCCCACACTATTAAAATAATCTATTGTCCCATGCAGGAAAGATTCGTAATCATCGTTGTTGTTAATAGTAGAGAAATCTATTCCATCAGGGATGTCGCTAAAATTTATACTGTTTAAATTATTTGCGTACGTGTGTTGCATCATTTGCGTGGCAATGTCTGTGTCAAGATAATCATTAAACATGAAATTATCCGAGAATATATCATTAAAAGCCACATTGTTATTTGAGACATCAATGTATGCGTCCACCAATGATGCGACAGGAGATACTTGTGTTCCATCAACAACACTATGTACAGGAAGCCCATAACTTAAATCATTGAATATTTGGAAATCAGAATAGTCTACACCCCCAATTGTTGCAATATGCCCTTGGCCATAATCGAAATTTACCATAGAAGCCGAGTGGTCAGGCACAGGAATATCTGTAGATACCATATAGCATTGAGCATCGCTCCAAGCATCCATAAACTGGTCTATAGGATATGCCTTATGATAATCACCATTTCCAGGGTCATCTACTATTACCATAATGTTATCAGGGTCGCTAGTGTCTATTCCAGCTACGACCAATGCATGGTCTGGGGTATCTCCAATGAAAAAATCTTTAATCCAAGCTTCAAACTTGTTCCCCCACAGTTCGCCCGAATCAACCCCCACGATAACCTTATGTCCTTGCGATAATTCTGATACTAGATTGAAAACGTTTGCATTTTCTTGACGTGTGACAGGAATGTTTGCTGTCTCTAGAAGATTTCCAACATTTTCAGCAGAAGTACCACTTCCATCAGCATGATACCAACCTTGGTCATACGAGTATTGTACTAATTGGTCTTCGTTTACATCTATACCGAATTCGTTTAGGATTATCTGTTGTGATTTAATAGCACAACTATCGGGATATTGTTGCTGTATGTCAGGGATAATGCCTGTAGCATTCATTGTATTGTTTATTGTATCCATTTCTATAGAGATTGGTTGAGAAAATATTTCATTAAGAGTGAACGGATTATTATATTCTTCATTTTGTGAAAATGTCATCATGTCAGACATGATATCTGTAGTTTCCATCATGTTGGCATCATTGCTTAAGTTGGTTTCTACAAATAGATTTTCTAATGAAGAGGTATTGCCATCTATATAGGCGGCAAGTAATTCGTCTGATATTTTATTCATACATAATCCTCCTTTCTTTTCATTATAAGTCTAAGTTGAAGAAGTGCCCTACGATGTATATTGTACAAATTATCTACGGTTACTCCCATTTTACTTGCAAGACGTTCAGGTGCAACATCTTCAAGATCTAACTGTTCTATAACCATTTTATAGCGGATATTTGATATTTGCTTTATAGCTTGTCTAACATCAAAAGTTTTATCAACTGTCATATTATAAGAACCACTAAAGTGTTTTGTTTTCTCTATTAGAGCTTCAGAAGACTCATGTTCTATCAGTACTTCCTTTTTTTTCTGAAAGAAGCGAACGGCTACAACGCCAATCCAAGTCATAAGTTTACTTCTGAAATCAAATTGTCGAACTTTTCTCCAATTATCAGCAGCTATATAGACATAGAATTCATTTACAAGCTCATTGAGAGATGCCATACCGCCATAAATGCTATAAACTATATAAGTAAACAACTTTGAACACTTCTTGCAAAAGAAATATTCAATAATTTTCTTGTTGTTATTGATAAGACCATTTACAAGTTGTTCATCTGTATATAAGTCGTATGTCATGACAAATGTAAATTAAATAATCTTTACTAAACTATAGAAATAAACACAAGAGTGTATATCTACTATTCAAATATATTCTTCCAAAAACGCACTCGGCACATACGCCGTCACTACCGTCACTAAGTCTTCCACAACTACACCAACTCTCTGTTGTCCTTGCCATCGTGCAACTCTTCCAACCACCCCTTTGAATACACCATCAATAACCTTTACCAACTGTCCTTTCTCGAACTTTGGCACTTCGTCTAATGACACGATTGTATTATCCGCATCGGCAGCACAGATGATTTTGAGACTTTCCATCTGATAGTCTGGAACTATCATAGGAATCTTCTCTATTCTGCGACCAACGTGGACGTGTCGATAATAAAAACGAAGGAATGGGAGGTTTACGTTGTCGTAAACAAAGGTTTTGAGTTGTTCTTCGGTACCGTAGGCGAAGAAGATGTTTGGTAAACGTGACTCGGTAACAACTTTGCGCTTACCTTTTATAAGTTTCACTACCTCTGTGGTAGGATAGAAAGCCGTGATGCCTTTGGCTGTCATGTAGTCGTATGCTTTTTTCTCCCTACCATAGGTGGTGCGTAAAGCATACCAATGAGGAATTTCTTCCTCCTTTTGTACTTTAGACTTACTTGCTATATGGGCATTTCTGGTGGACACCCCTGTTTGTGAGCTCTCAGCGGAAACATCGCTTCGAGCTTCGGGGAGGGCGTTGGAGGTAAGTCCAGCGCAAGGAGGGAGTTCACCACC
>OIZF01000528.1_pt1 | contig 26455 bp, 20 predicted proteins | sample 1588471 | NCBI WGS metagenome assembly OIZF01 (sample SAMN03283279) | human gut metagenome | biome: human-associated habitat; material: feces | host: Homo sapiens | place: Peru | collected 2012
AGAAAAGGGACTATCGCATCTACGAAGGACTTGGCATGTATCTAATCGGTATCTTAATAACCGTGCGATTTTATCGCATCAGTACTGATTGTACATAATAAAAAGATTTAAATATTATTTGTTTGGTTAAGCTGAGATGATTATATTGCAAAGATATAAATTAATTTGTAAATATAGTAAAAAATTATAGATAAAAATTATTTTTCTTTACAAGAAAGAATATAATTTGCTTTATAAATAATAATGAAATGCTGTATTGACGGTAGAAACAAATCTAGGGATGGTCGGATAAATAATATCCGCTATCCCTGGATTTGTATTATTATAAATTATAACTTGTTTTTAAAGGCTGCTTAAAATAAAACAGACTATAGTTTTACAGCTTGTTGAAGACGTTGGACATCTGTTCACCGAGACCGATGGTGTAGCCCTGTGAAACGAAGACTACGCGGTTGAAGGTGTCGGCGATGATGAACATCGGCATCTGTGTCTTGCTCTGAAGCTTCATGGCTGTGGCGATGCGGTTTCGGACTGTAGCGTCCTTGTCGATACCGTAAATGACGGTAGAGGGGAGGTTGGCGAATTCGTTCTTATTGAACTTATGTGCGTCTGCCTCGCTCTCGAAGAGCAATACCACCGGACGTCCCCAGTCCTCGAATGCCTTCTTCATCTTCTCGATGTCATGAAGAGCGTGGTTGGTGGGCTCCTGACCTACACCAAGGACTGCCACAACGTAATAGCCGCGACCTGTCTGTGAGAGGATGCTTACGTCCTTTCCGTCCTTTGTGACGATGGTCTCGCTGTCGAACGATCCCAATACGCTTATCTCACTTGACGACTGTCTGATGTCGAGGTCGATAGTGGTGGTCTCGCCTTCCTTGATGTTGAAGACGGTGGTCTCAGCCAGCACGCTGCCGTTGGCAAGACGTGTGCCCGTGGTAAGCATGTACGTGCCGCAGTCGAAGTTATGACCGTCCTTGAAGGCATTGCTCCATGTGGTGCCGTTGCCCATATCTGCCTGACCTTCCTCAAAGTTCATGAGCTGCAGACTGCCATTTACGATACGGCTGATGGTGAAGTGATTGTAATACTTCGGGTCGTCAAGAGTGGCAGTCGGAGTATACTTGAGCACCAGCTTGCCGGTAGCGGCGTTCTTCTGTCCGGCGCTCTCAAAGTTGACGTCTGTCCACTTGCCGTCCTTCTTATACTGTACCTTGCCTGTCACGGCGTCCTTCTGAGCTTCGATGCCAAGGCTTCTTGCCATGTCCACGAAGAAGATGTCGCGAGAGCGATTGTCAGTCATCTTAGCCTTCATTGTTCCGACAGGAGTCTGTGCTATCTGGAGCGCCTTTTTGTCAGGGTTGAGACGGATGTTCTTATTTATCCACAATACCAGCTTGTAAGGATCGTCGCGGAACTGCTTCTGCAGCTTGGCGTCAATGTTCTTCTCGAAGTAGTTCTTGAAGGGGATGGTGATCATCTCGTCCTCCACGCGCGGCGAAACCTGATCGGTCTTAGCCGTGAAGTTGTCTTCCAGAATTTCTTTCGTAATGTCTCTGAGGTCCTTGTCTGAGAGTGTGGCGAGGATTGCCATCACACGGTCTTCGTTGTCCTTGTGGCTGTTGATGAAGTCGATGATGGTGGCCTTGTTTCCGCGTGCCTTAACAAGGTATTCGGCTCCTCTCTGGCTTATCTGCTTGGCCTGTTCGAGTGTGAGGAACGTGCTGGTGTAAGCCTTTCTTAGCGAGTCCTCATAAGCGAAGCGGCGGAGATTCTCCTTGCGCATCTCGTCAGTCACCTCCGGCATCTTGGCGTTCTCTGCTGGAGGAACGATGTCGATGGTCTGCTTACGAGCCACCGTCTCCTTGCTGTCGCTGACGGCGTCATGGTCGAGGACGACGGTAAGCGTCTTGTCCTTGCCGAAAGAAGCCTTCTGATAGCCATACTTGCCGTCCTTCGATGCCCATACGAGCATGTCGCCTATGCCGGCTGAGAGCGAAGACTGACCATTCTTGTCAGTATACTTTGTTACGGCTGTGAAGAATTCGGCATAGTTATAAATCTTGTATTCCACACGAGCGTTGTCGACGGCGCGTCCTTCCTTGTCCTTAACCACAATATTCACCTGTGCTACAGGAGCGTAGTTTGATGTAAGGTTTATCTCGGTGAAGTTGGTGGTGCGGAGCATCACTTCCTCTGGACCGTTATAGTCGCCGAAGGCTCTTGTGTGCATAAGCATGGCACGTGAAGCCGGGGCGTTAAACCATCCGAGATTGAGAACCGGCTCCGGCTCGCAGGCTCCGAGGAAATACCACTTGCCGTCAGCCCATGCCTCCACCCAAGCGTGATTGTCATCAGTATGTGCCCAACGCGGGGTGTAGACCTGACGTGCGGGGATGCCGATGGAGCGGAGTGCAGCCACGGTGAATGTGCTCTGCTCTCCACATCTGCCGGTGGCAGTACGTACTGTGGCGAGCGGTGAGGATGTGCGTGCGTCAGATGGCTGATATGTCACCTTCTCGTGGCACCAATGGTTGACCTCAAGGATGGCGTCGTACATGCTCATACCCTTGACACGGTTCTTGAGCTCGTGGAAGAACACCTCGCGCGAATTGTCGAGCGCTTCGTTGTTAACACGGATGGGAAGTACGAAATGGCGGAAGAGAAGGTCAGGAACCTTGTTTCCCCATGCCATCTCGCCCCGTGCCTCGAAGGACAGCTTTACGTTGTTGGCATAAAAGGAGGTGGGGTAGTCGGTTACGTCAGCAAGGGGCATATAGGCGTAAAGGAACTTCATAGCCTCCAGCTCGTCGTCGGTAAGCTTCTCGCCCTTAGTGACGAAAAACTGTTTGCCCACGGTCTTGATGCGTTCTCCGAACGCTGTCTCCACCTTAGCACGATACTGGTCTTCCTGAATGAAATGTGTGGCTGTCCTTGCGCCTGCTGACAAAGTGAGCGCCAAGGACAACATAACGAAAGTTTTTCTCATGATGAGTTTTAGTAAGATTGAAAAAAGGAGGGGCAGAATATTTATGTCTATTATGCCCCTCCCTCATTAGTAAGATTCTGTTTCGGATGATTAGAGGTCAATCATCTCTACTCTCTTGGCGTGACGGCCACCCTCGAACGGAGTTCTGAAGAACTCGTCCATGATCTTCTCGGCTGTCTTGTTGTCGATGAAGCGTCCTGGCATAACCAGAACATTAGCGTCGTTGTGCTGACGAACCAACTGAGAGATCTCCGGTGTCCATACCAGAGCAGCGCGTACACCCTTGTGCTTGTTGAGTGTCATGGACATGCCCTCGCCGCTACCGCAGATGGCGATACCGGGATAGACCTCACCATTGGTGATGGCCTCTCCGAGTGCGTGAGCGAACTCGGGATAGTTGCAGCTGACGTCGCTGTATGTACCATAGTCCTTATAGGGCATATTGTGACTCTCAAGATACTCGATCACGAATTTCTTTAATGCGTAACCTGCATGGTCGCATGCAATTCCAATTGTTTTTATTTCCATAGTAATATTATTTAGATATGTAGTCTTTTACCTGATTGTAAACATTTTCTGCTGTGAAGCCCAGCTTCTCGTCCAACACCTTGTAAGGAGCTGAGAATCCGAACGACTCGAGACCGTAAACCATACCCTCAGCACCTACGAGGCCCTGGAGTGTTACGGGGAGTCCGGCTGTAAGACCGAAGATCTTCTTGCCCTTCGGCAATACAGACTCCTGGTATTCCTGGCTCTGGCAGCGGAAGAGACCTTCTGAAGGAGCGCTTACGATGCGCACCTTTACGCCGTCCTTGCGGAGGAGCTCTGCACCAGCCACCAATGTGGAAACCTCTGAGCCAGAAGCGAGGAGGATGACGTCATAGTCGGCGTCTGAGCAGTTGAGCACGTATGCTCCCTTGCGTACCATCTCGTAGTCGTTGCCCTCCGGGAGACTCTTGATGTTCTGACGTGAGAGTACGAGGGCTGTCGGAGTGTCCATGTTCTCCATGGCCATCTGCCAGCATACTGTTGTCTCGTCAGAGTCGGCAGGGCGGAATACGCGTACCGAATCCTGATCCTTATGGTTCTTAAGCTTCTCCATGAGACGAATCTGAGCTTCCTGTTCCACCGGCTCGTGTGTGGGGCCGTCCTCGCCAACGCGGAATGCGTCATGTGTCCAGATAAACTTGATTGGCACTCTCATAAGGGCTGCCATACGGATGGCTGGCTTCATGTAGTCTGAGAATACGAAGAATGTGCCGCAAGCTGGGATTACGCCGCCATGCAGATACATACCGATGCATACACAAGCCATGGTGAGCTCGCTTACGCCAGCCTGGAAGAATGCTCCGCTGAAGTCGTCTGCAGCGAGGTTGTGTGTCTTCTTGAGGAAGCCGTCTGTCTTGTCCGAATTGCAGAGGTCGGCAGAAGAACATACCATATTGTCCACCTGCTCAGCGAGAAGAGAAAGACATGCTGAGGAAGCGGCACGTGTGGCAGCATCCTTCTTCTGTACGAGTGAGCTCCAGTCAATCTTAGGAGCGTTGCCAGAGAACCATTGTGCCATCTTCTCTGCCTTCTCAGGATTGTTCTTGCGCCACTCGTTCTCCTCCTCGTGTCTCTTCTTTACGATGGTGCGAAGCTCTTCGTTGCGCTTAGCGTAAAGCTCCTTCACCTCGTCGAAGATGCGGAAAGGATCTTCGGCGTTGCCTCCGAGGTTCTTTATGGTGTTCTCATAAGCGCCTTCTCCTAAAGGTGCACCATGAGTCTTGACGCTATGCTCGTAGCTTGATCCGTCAGCCTTGCGTGCTCCCTTAGCCATAACGGTATGACCGATGATAAGGGTGGGGCGCTCTATCTCCTTATTGGCATCGATGAGTGCCTGACGGATCTGGTCTGGATCGTTGCCGTCAATGTCGAGGACGTTCCATCCCCATGACTCGTATTTCTTACGTGTGTCCTCCTTCATTACGACGTCGCACTCTGTAGAGAGCTGAATCTCGTTGGCGTCGTAGAACATAATGAGGTTGTTGAGCTTGAGTACGCCGGCTACGCGGGCTGCTCCCTGAGAGATTTCCTCCTGCACGCCACCGTCAGATATATAAGCATATATCTTGTGCTGCATCATGGTATCTCCCAAACGTGCCTGTAAGAATTTCTCTGCAATGGCAGCTCCTACAGCATAGGTGTGACCTTGTCCGAGCGGTCCTGACGTATTCTCAATGCCATGCTCTACGTCACGCTCCGGATGTCCGGGGCAGATAGAGTCCCATTGACGGAAAGTCTTCAGGTCGTCAAGGCTGAACTTGCCTTGCAGGGCAAGCGCAGAATAAAGCATGGGCGACATGTGTCCAGGGTCAAGGAAGAATCTGTCTCGTCCTTCCCAAGATGGCTGGTCAGGATCATAGACCAAGAACTCAGAGAAAAGAACATTAATAAAGTCGGCACCACCCATTGCTCCACCCGGGTGTCCCGATTTTGCCTTCTCTACCATTGAGACAGCCAACATGCGTATGTTGTTTGCTGCTTGATTCATTAAATTCTTATTGTTCATTTCGTATATTAAAGTTAATAATTTTCTTGTTGATTTATAAAATTGCGTTTAGGTTGGGGTTTGAAATATTACATTCATTCTTTACACTATGCAAAGATAGTTATTTACTTGAAACAATCAATCAATTTTTCGAATATTTTTCAAAATAATGAATAATAAGCTTTGAGAGGCTGAAAACGAAAAAAAGCATAGACAATCTCACGACTCTCTATGCTTCCTTAACCTTAATAATCTAATACCATGAAAAACACGTTGCAAAGATAATTTTTATTTGCGTCTATTACAAGTGTTTTATTGATATTAATCAATCTTATAACATTATTTAATATTTCATGATAAAAATACTAAACTATTAACTTTCCAATTTGATAAACCAGGGCAGAAACCACCCATGCCAGCAATGTGGTATATGTGGCTGCGAAGGCTGCCCACTTCCATGAGCCTGTCTCGTTCTTTATGGCTGCGATAGTGGCGATGCAGGGGAAATATAGCAGGACGAACACCAGGAAGCTATATGCTACGAGCGGCGTGATGCCGTCTGCGAGCATCTGATGCTCAAGATGGCGGTAAGCCTGCTCGCTACCTTCCTCTGCAGCATCGTCGCTGGTGTAGAGGATGCCCATCGTGGACGCCACAATCTCTTTGGCACCTACGCCTGATACGACTGCTACGTCAAGCTTCCAGTCGAAGCCCTGCGGACGGAAGACTGGCTCGATGGCATGTCCGATATGTCCGATGAAGCTTTGCTCTTGCTGTTCCTGCTTCGTGAGCTGGTCGTTATGCGGGAAATAGCCGAGCGCCCATACTATGAGACTTGCCACAAGGATGATGCCTCCCATTTTCTTCAGATATTCCTTGCCCTTCTGCCAGGTGTGGCGTCCGATGGCTTTGGCTGTAGGGAATCTGTAGGGCGGCAGCTCCATTACGAACGGCGTGTCTTCTCCCTTGAAGAGGAACTTGCTGAAGAGACGGCTCATCAGCACAGCCATTAGGATGCCTATGATGTAGAGCGAGAACATGATGGTGGATCGGTATTGTTGTGCGAACATCGTACCGATTATCATTATATATATAGGGAATCGGGCGGAACAGCTCATCAGGGGGAGAATGAGCATGGTGATGAATCGGCTGCGCTTGCTCTCGATGGTACGTGTTGCCATGACGGCCGGAACGTTACATCCGAATCCCATTATAAGTGGTATGAACGACTTGCCGTGAAGTCCCATCTTGTGCATCAGCTTGTCCATAATGAAGGCTGCGCGTGCCATATAGCCGCTGTCCTCCATGAAAGATATGAAGAAGTAGAGGATGAGGATTTGGGGGAGGAACACTATTACTGAACCTACGCCGCCTATGACGCCGTCCACCAGCATATCCTTAATAGGACCCTGCGGCATGTTGTCAGAAACGAGACTTCCAATCCATTCCACCAAGGACTCAATCCATTCCATAGGATATTGACCGAGTGAGAACGTGGCTTCGAACATCACCCATATCATTATGAGGAAAATCGGGAATCCCACGTACTTGTTGGTTATGACGTTGTCAATAAGGTGCGTTATGAAGTATGTGTCTTTCTTGTCGCCGGTCTTATATCCTGCTTCTTTCAGGGCGCCGTGTATGAATCCGTACTTGGCGTCCATGATGGCTGTCTCGCTATCCTCGTGTGTGTATTCGAGGATATCTGCCATGGCTTCGTCTCGGGCTGCGAAAATCTTCTTGCTTAGTTCCGATCCGTCGTCCAGGAGCTTGACGGCTTCCTTGTCCTTCTCGAGAAGCTTTATGGCAAGATAGCGGGTGGAGTATTTATGACGCAGTTGACCGTCCTCCTTGAGGATGGCCTGGATAGAGTTGATGCCTGCTTCGACGTATTGTCCGTGATTGATGTGGATGTGACGGATGACGTTGTTCTTCGGCTTGATGCCGCTGGCGAAGTCTTCCTCATGATCCGAGCTGTCCGCCTTGTCCTTATCATACTGCTCATGCCATTGTCTGATGCCTTCGGCTATTTCGGGCGACATATTACCCTTGGTGTCGAGGAAGTCGAGACCTTCATACATGTTGATGATGATATGGAATAGGAGTTCCACGCCACGTCCCGTGGTGAATGTGGTCGGAATCATCGGAACGCCGAAGAGCTGTCCGAGCCTCGTATAGTCTACGTTGTCGCCACGCTTCTCCGTCTCGTCGAACATGTTCAGGGCGCAGACCATTCTGAGGTTCATGTCTATGAGTTGTGTGGTGAGATAGAGATTTCGCTCCAGGTTGCTTGCGTCAATAACGTTGATGATGACGTCAGGAGTATGCTCGATGATCTGCTTTCTGACGTAAAGTTCTTCTGGCGAATATGCTGAGAGCGAATATGTGCCGGGAAGGTCGACGATATTAAACTCGTATCCCTCGAACGAGGCATGGCCCACCTTGGCGTCCACAGTTACGCCTGAGTAATTGCCGACACGCTCATGAGCTCCGGAAGCGAAATTGAAGAGTGAAGTCTTGCCGCAGTTCGGATTGCCGATAAGAGCCACGTTTATGGTGCGTCGTTTCTTCATGGCAGCGTTACGCAGCTGTGTGTCTGAAAGGTAATGGTTGCTGGCAGGTATTGGTTCAGCCGTTTCGTTCTGGCTTTCCATCTTTGCCGCTTCCTCTTCAGATACCACCTCTATCATCTCCGCCTCGGAATGGCGAAGCGACACTTCATAGCCCATTATCTTGTATTTTACGGGATCCTGAAGGGGCGCGTTCTGAAGCACGTCCACCACCTTTCCTTTGATGAATCCCATCTCGACGATGCGTTTACGGAATCCGCCATGTCCTGTCACCTTGACTATGACTCCGCGTTGTCCTGTTTTTAAATCAGATAATTTCATGTATCTTTAATAAAAATTATTCCTGCAAAGTTACTGCAATTTATGTTTTTCGACAATACCTAATATTAGGTATCGAGGTATGTTATTCTGCCAAATTAGAGAGACTGGCAACGAATCTCACACATAGCGTGCTGACGGCTTCCATGGGAGCGTACTGCATGTATCGGTGGCAGTTGCGAATGGTTTGGAGCATCACCTTGTTATTGTTCTCAATCATACCGTTGGAGAGCTGTCTGACATGCCATTCGTCAGCCTTGATGCGCAAAGGATGGTCAATGGAGTAAGTGACAAGCGTGTGTGCCGACTTGTCCATATATTCCATATATTGTATTTCGTCAGCCTCGAAGCCAAGCGAATCTACAAGAATGGAAGCCTCGAGTTGTGCCATTCGGAAGATGTGCAGATCGTGCAACCATTTGGTCAGCTTTATGTAGTCAATCTTGTGACCGTCCTGCCGTATGTATTGCCCGATTTTTATGATGTATCCCAACGAAAATCCGTATGTTATTATGGACTGTGTGGCCTGTACGATGATGTCGAGCATATTGAGCGTCTCTATAGATGCGTCCTCCGAGAGAGGCTCGTTCTCACGGATGCTCATCAGCTTACGGTTGAGCCAAGCGTTGCTCAGGTGTGAGGCTCCTGCGTCAGGAATGGATTGTCCGGACACGGTCAAGCCTTTGTCAAGGCTGTCGCCCACCCAGTTGTCCACCAGGTGTATCTTTGCCACGCTAAGGAGAACTTTCCACTTGAAGTCTGACATAGCTTCAATGGGCAGTTGCTCGCCGAAAGCTCCGTTTCGGAGCAGATTGAGGAAATTGCGCTTGATAATGTCCATATTTGCCATTATATTTATAATGTGTAAGATTACTTGTAATGATAATTAGGGGCTATGCATATTTCTTCGGATACCTAACCACTATTGATAGTGCCACGCATACGATGAGCGCCATGGGGTAATAGAGATAGGGGATGATCTCCATTGGAGCAAGCTGGGACAGACCTGACGCCATAAGCATCTGGGCGCCGTAGGGGATGATGGCCTGCACGCAACATGAACTGGTGTCGAGAATGCTGGCGGCACGTCGGTTGTCGATGGAATATTTCTGGCTTATCCGTTTGGCGATGTTGCCTACGGAAATGATGGCCACGGTATTGTTGGCCGTGCAGACATCCACGATGGCAACGAGCAAGGCTATCACGCTTTCTGCTCCTCGCTTGCCGCTTATACGTGACGAAATCTTCTCTATGATGTATTCGATGCCGCCATTACGACGTACCACCTCAAACATGCCTCCTGCAAGCATCGTGACTATGATCAGCTCGCCCATGGAGGTAATGCCGTCTCCCATAGCATGAAGCAGAGGGAAGAGTCCGGCTGCGCCTGTGCCAAGACCAACAGCCAAAGTCATAATGATGCCTATAACCAAGACTATCGAAACATTCAGACCCATTATGGCTGTCAGCAGAACGGCTATGTATGGTATGACCTTCCATATATTGACGTCGTAGGCTGTTGTGCCGGGGTGTATGTCCATTCCCATGAACGTGTAGATGGCAAGGATGACGACTGCTGCAGGAAGCGTGATATAGAAGTTCACTCTGAACTTGTCCTTCATGCTGCATCCTTGAGAGCTTGTCGCAGCTATTGTGGTGTCAGAGATGAATGAGAGGTTGTCTCCGAAGAAGGCTCCTCCCACCACGATGGCAGTCATGAGTGCCGTGCTGACCCCTAAGGATTGTGCCAGTCCTGCCGCTATTGGCACAAGAGCAACAATCGTGCCCACACTCGTGCCGATGGACAGGCTTATGAAGCATGTTGCAAGAAAAAGGCCCGGCAACAACATGTTGTTAGGCAGGACGGACAACATGAGGTTTACGGTAGCGTCTACCGAACCGATAGTCTTTGCTGTATTGGCGAAAGCTCCAGCCAAGACAAATATCCATATCATCAGCATTATGTTCTCGCTACTGGCACCTTTGCTGAAGGCGCTTATTCTGGCGTTAAGATTCTTGGCTTTGCATATGCAGACAGCATATATGCAGGATACCATGAATGCCACACTTATGGGAATGGCATAGAAGTCTGCCTTTATGATTGACGTCAGAAGATAAATCGCTATAAAAACGAATAAGGGGCTGAGGGCAAATAGTCCTTTTCTGTTGTTCATTTTTTATTATAATAAATAAAATGTGTGCCACAGAATCTGAATCGCTTCAAATTGTGACACACAATTAAGATGTTTGGCACGGCTATATATGTGTTGTGTCAGCTCGGTTTAGAGCTGCGTGCGTCTGTAGAAATCCACGTTCTCCTTTGTGAGAAGCTCGATGGGCATGTAGTTGACCGGCTGCACTTTCTTGCGCAGAACGATGGCTTTGAAGAGGGTGTCTATGCAGCTGTAGCCTTGCTGATAGCCATGCTGCGCTATGAGGAAGGAGATGCTGCCCTGGCGCAGACATTCGGCATTCTTTGCCACCATGTCATATCCCATTATCTGGATGTCGCGACGGTTGTTTCGCAAGAGATAGTCTCCAACAATATGGGCTTTTGAGTTTAGGGTGATGCAATGATGGATATTGTGATGTGTGTCGAAGAATTCTTTCAGAAGAGCGTCATATTCGGCACGTGTGCCTTTGAAAGGTACACACAGTTCCGTAATCTTTATGTTAGGGAAATGGTCAACCATGTAATGGCGGAAACCCACCTCACGGTTAACCTGCTGCTTGCTGGTCACATGTCCGTCCTTCATCTGCTTGAGAAGCATGATCTCGGTTTCGCTGGATGCGATCAGCATAAGCATCTTTGCTGCAAAATAACCACTACAGAACGAGTCCTGACCGAAGAACGACAAGGGCTTGAGGTCAGGCATGTAAGAGTCGAGAAAAACGAAGGGTATCTGACGTGCGTGCAACTGGTCGGTAAAGTCGCGCGTAATTTCTATTTCATTTGGGACGATCACGACGCCGTTGGGATTTGAGTCGAGGCATTTGGTGTAACAGTCTACGAATGCTTCCTTGTTGAAGCGCTCGTAATAATAGAATTCCACGTCTATATGGAAGTCGCGTCTTACCTCCATGGCTTTTTTCACGCCCTGTTCGATTTCCTCCCAATATGCTTCCGACTCGTGCTGCGGAAGCACAACATTGAAAATGTATGACTTGTTATATGCCAAAGCACTTGCATACACATTGGGCTGGTAGTTCATTTCCTTGAGAGCAGCCTCCACTTTCTCACGAGCAGGTTTCGAAACGTTCGGTCTGTCGTGAAGCACGCGGTCAACTGTTCCTACAGATACTCCGGCGCGTTGCGCAATATCCTTAATTCTGATTTTTTCCATTTTGTTTATAGAGTAGTTATTGTACAGCTTTGTTTTGCAAAGTTACAACAAAAAGTGTAAATTGTGTAAAAACACACAAATAAATTGTTTGATATTGTGCTTTTAGCTTCGTAATCTCATCCTTTTTCTGATTATATTACGTATCTTTGCAGCACATAGGTCTGATTATTAACATGAAATATAAGCTTTTCTCACATATATCCGCCATTGTGCTGCCAATGCTGTTTGTGGTATTGGCATGCCTTTCGTGCGACAATAAGGAGAGTGTTATGCGTATTGACCACTATAATGACGTGTCATACCAAAACCATTATCGTTCGCTCGAGACCACGAAGCGTTATGCACAAAGGGCTTTGATATTGGCTGAAAATATCGGTTATGATGACGGAAAGGCGGAAGCGCTTAACAATCTGGCTTTTGTCAGCATCGCAAAGATGGATTATGACAAGGCGTATGACCTGCTCAATCAGGTGGCAAGCACAACAGACAATACTATTGAGCTGCTTGTGGCAAAGGTGCAGCTTATGCGCTTGTGCCAGCGACAGTCTGAAAACAAGAATTTTTATCATCACAACCAACGTGCCCTACTGTATATGCGCCGTATAGAGGAAGACAAGCAACTCCTGGACGAGCGTCAGAAAGCACGTATGGTTTATGCACGTACAGAATATTACATCGTGTTGTCATCTTACCTTTATTATGTGGGACAATACGAGAAATCGGCTGAATGTCTGAATGCCATCGACCCTAATGGGGAAATAGTGAAAGACACGGCTCAAATGCTGTCCTATCTATATAATGTTGGAGCAGGAGGCATTCTCAAGGCATCGTCCAAAGCGCAATTAGAGCAGGATGAGTTCGACTACCTTATCAGATGCTATGTTCTTTCAAGACAATACAGATTCTACTTCTGGGAAGCAAACTCTCTTCAGGCTATTAGCGAGCACATACAAAATCCAGCTTCAAGAAAGAACTTGATAAAAGCCAACTATCCTGAGTTTGAATATATAAACGTAGACGATATGCCTGACAGCCTCCTTGCCGGAAACCTCGCACAACGTGCCTTGGTGCTCTTTGCACGCTATGGCGACACGTATCAGGCAGCTGGAGCCTGGCGTACGCTTTCCGAGGCTTACAGCTCGATAGGCGACTATCCTTCTTCCCTGATTTGCCTTAACAATGCTCTCAGTCAGGACACAGCCATAAATGCAGCTCCTGACCTTGTGGCCTCCATACGCGAACAGCTCTCTATTGTATATTCTGCCATCGACGACAAGAGACAAAGCGACTATAACCGCAATCTCTATCTTGACATTCAGGAACGTACGAGGCAGGACCGCATGCTTGAGGCACGTGCCGAACAGCTCGACTCGTCGCTAAAAGAACTCGACATAATGATAGGCACAGCCATCATAGCCATCCTTTTGCTCGTAAGCTTGCTTGTCTATATAGTCCTGAAGCGTCGCAAGAATCGTCCGTCGTTTCCGTTAGAAGAGATTGAGGAGCTAAAGGAGGAATGGATTAAGAAAAAGGAAGAGCTGACCGAATCGCTCCGTGACCGAATCGTGGAAACCGAAGAGGAGACTGGGGCTGCAGAATGCCAGCTTGATAACTACAGAAGGCGAAACATCGAGCAACGTGCAAAGGTGTTTTTCGCTTCCAGCGTCATGCCTCTTATAAATCGCATGAAACGCGAAGTGGAGAAGATGGCGCACAAGGTGGAGGCTCCGTCAGAGGTGAAGGAAGAAACCGAATATGTGCAGCTATGCCTTAATACTATCGAGTTGTATAACGGACGACTGACAGACTGGATAAAGCTCAGTAAAGGCGACTTCATGATGCATATAGAGAGTTTCTGCATGGAAGAACTGTTTGCTGTACTGGCAAAGTCTGCCATGGAATATCGTATGCGAGGCATTACGCTCGACATAAAACCTACAGACGCCGTGGTAAAGGCTGACCGAACTATGACATTATTCATGATAAATACCATAACTGACAACGCTCGTAAGTTCACTCCTTCAGGAGGACGTATAGTACTGGAAGCATGTGTATTGGACGATTCGGTTGAAGTTTCGGTTACAGATAACGGAAAGGGTATGACCAAAGAACAGACCCAACAGATATTCAACCATAATGTCATAAAGGAAAGCAAGAGCGGCGGACATGGATTCGGACTGATCAACTGTAAAGGCATCATAGAGAAATATCGCAAGCTAAGCAGTCTTTTCAACGTCTGCACAATAGGAGTTGAGAGTGAACCTGGTAAGGGAAGCCGCTTCTTCTTCCGTCTTCCAAAGGGTATAAGACGGACGCTTGCCATTCTGATTATCCTTGTCGCAGGATTGCAGGGCGCCATGGCAGAACAGCAGCATAATGCTGCAGGAAAAGCTACTACACAACAGTCTTATTATGCACGTAAGGCTGCTGCATTTGCCGATAGCGCTTACTACTCGAACATTAGAGGCAATTACCATAAAACCCTGATCTTCGCCGACAGTTGCCTAAACTGCATAAATGAGCAAAGACTCTTGCTGATGGCTGACGACGAAAGAGCGGGGAAGAAAGCCAAAATGATGAAGTTGTTCGGAGACTATCCTTCCGTCGCAGCCGAACTTGAATGGTTGCAGAACGGAGTGAAAGTAGACTATAACATCATTCTGGATGTGCGTAATGAGACAGCCGTCGCAGCCCTGGCGCTACATAAATGGTCGCTCTATTCGTACAACAACAGCATATACACGCAGATGTTCCGCTTTCTGAGTGCTGACGCCACCTTGCCTTCTTACGTAAGCGCCATGCAGGAGTCGGAAAGCAACCGAAATGTGGCTATGGCTGTTCTGATAATAGTGCTCTTGATGATATTCCCGGTTTACTACCTATTATATTATCGTCATAGACTTTCTTATCATTTTTGGACGGACAAGATAGGTCAGACGGAGGAATTGCTGAAAAAGACAGATATGGACGTGTCGTTGTTCATAAAGAATATGGAGGCGTTATGGCGAAACGAAAATAACAAGCTACGACTCGACAAAGTGCCTGACGAAATTTCAGGTATAGTGAACGAGATTATCCTTACGGCAAAGAAATATGAGAAAGCCAAAGAAGATCTTAACGAAGAAGAGGAAATAAAGAAGGACAACCTCCGGCGAGCTATTACAGATCGTGACAGGCTATACGTAGCCAATAATGTCCTTGACAACTGTCTGTCCTCCCTCAAGCACGAAACCATGTATTATCCCTCACGACTGAAGCAGATGCTGGATAGGGGAGGGGAAGTACGTTTTACAGCAGAACTTGTGGAGTATTACGAACTCATCTATTCTTCACTCCTCAAGCAGGCTGTCTCCACTCTTGGCGATGTCGGAGGATTCTTGCGTACGCCAGAACTGATGCGTTATCTGACAACTCTTCTTAAACGCAAGAATGGCGGAAACAAACCAAGTGTTGAAATCAACCAGGCAGAAAACGGTTACGTCGTCATCTCGCTTGCCATGAACGCCCTAAGGCTGACGTCAGAACAGGCCAAGAATCTGTTCTCGCCTTTGACGACAGACGTCGATTTTCTGGTATGTTGCCAGATAATGCGCGACATAGGCGAGATAACGGGAGCACGGGCTTGCGGAATATCAGCATCCGTAGATAATGAAGACCAAACAATAATAAAAATAAAGACAACTAAAGAAACATGGAAAAATTCACAATTATCATAGTAGAAGACGTACCCTTGGAACTCCGTGGAACCGAGGGCATTCTCAGAACAGAAGTGCCGGAAGCTGAGGTTATAGGAACAGCAGATTCGGAACTTGCATTTTGGGAAGTATTCGCCAAGCAGCAACCCGACCTCGTATTGCTCGACCTTGGACTCGGCGGCTCAACAACCGTCGGTATTGAGATCTGCCGCAAGCTGAAGACTAATCATAAAGAGGTGAAAGTGTTGATTTTTACGGGCGAGATTCTCAACGAACGTCTTTGGGTGGACGCTCTTGATGCAGGATGTAACGGCATTATCCTCAAGAGTGGCGAACTCCTTACGCGTGACGACGTCATCAACACGATGGAAGGCGACAAGCTGGTCTTCAACAAGCCCATTCTTGACCGTATCGTGGAATGCTTCAGACTGACCATCGAAGCTCAGACGCTCCATCAGGAATCGATGGTGAAGTACGAAATAGACGAGTATGACGAACGCTTCCTGCGTCACTTGGCCTTAGGCTATACCAAGGAACAGATATCCAACCTGCGTGCTATGCCATTTGGCGTCAAGAGCCTCGAAAAGAGACAGAACGAGCTGGTGCAGAAACTCTTTCCGCTTGGCAACGGCGGAGCCGGAATAAACGCCACACGTCTGGTGGTAAAAGCCATCGAACTCCATATTCTCGACATAAACAATCTTGTAGCCGATGACGATTAAACATCAACGTCTGATGGCGTATGCCTCGTGTGTGCTCCTCCTGTTGCAAGTCATTACCGTGCTTGTGTCATGGGTATGGGGATCTGTCATACTCGACACGAATGTCAGCTCCCTCCTGACAGCCGACGGCGTAAGATGGTTCTGCAGCAGCTTGGTCGACAACGTACGTTCGCCCTTGCTTATCTATATATTGCTCATAGGGCTTACGGCAGGACAAGTAAAGCGCAGCAAAATCCTTGCAGACCTGGCATCCTTCAGCACATTGCCCTCCTTCCAACGTAAGGCCATGACCGTGGCGTTATGGGAGATAGCCGCCATTCTTGTGGTGGTGGCTTATCTGACATTAGCCCCGCATGCCGTCCTCTTAAGCGCCCTCGGCACCTTGTTCCCGAGCAGCTTCTCCGCCTTCCTCGTCCCTTTGCTGTGTACGATGGCAGGCGTGGCAAGCATCACCTATGGCTGTATATGTGGAAACATACGCTCAGGAAGCGATGTCTTTGACGCAGCCGTGGAAGGAGGACAGATGTCCGTACCATACGTTATTGTGTATATGCTGTCAGCCGAACTTTATAGCTCGGTATGTTGGGTTTGGGGTATTTAGCCGGCTCATATCAGCTATATCCAATACCTGATATTTTAAAGATTAATTGTTTTTAACGGGCGGTTGCGGAAATTTCTTAATTAATTTTTGTGAATTACATCTTTTTTTATTTACTTTGCACTATAGAAATATCAACTAAAAACTTAGATTATGAACAACATTACCGAAACTGAAAACGTTTGTGGTTTGAAAAAGACTGATTTTCAAACCACTATTGGTGGTAAGCAGACCGATCTCTATATCCTGAGAAACAATCAAGGCAATGAGGTTGCTATTACTAACTATGGTGGCGCTATCGTAGCTATCATGGTACCAGACAAGAACGGAAATCGCGCCAACGTAATACAGGGACACGACAACATCCAGGACGTAATAAACTCTCCCGAGCCTTATTTGTCTACTCTTATCGGACGATATGGCAATCGCATTTGCCGCGGTCATTTCCAGCTCAACGGAAAGGAATACAACCTTGCCATCAACAACGGCCCTAACAGCCTTCATGGAGGTAAGAACGGATTCAACGCAAAAGTTTGGGAAGCCCTTCAGATGAACGACAGCACGCTTGTGTTGAAGTATATCAGCCCCTACGGAGAAGAAGGATATACCGGAGAGATGAAGGTTACGGTAGAGTATTCGTTCACGGACGATAACGAGCTTGTAATCGAATACATGGCTACAACCAACAAGAAGACTGTCGTTAACCTTACAAGCCACGGATTCTTCTCTTTGGCAGGTATCGCAAATCCTACACCCACTATCGAAAACCTTGAGTGCGAGATTAACGCAGACTTCTATATCCCCATCGACAACACATCCATTCCTACAGGCGAAATCCGCTTAGTGAAGGACACTCCCTTCGACTTCCGTACGCCGAAGACCGTCGGCAGAGACATCGATGCAGACGACGAGCAGATAAAGAACGGAGCCGGATACGACCATTGCTTCGTACTCAACAAGAAGGAAGAAGGCGAACTGTCGTTTGCAGCTCGCATTAAGGAACCCGTAAGCGGACGTACCATGGAGGTCTACACAACGGAGCCAGGCGTTCAGGTATATACAGACAACTGGGCAGACGGATATAAGGGTCAGCATGGCGCCACATTCCCCCGTCGTAGTGCCATCTGCTTCGAAGCCCAGCACTTCCCCGATTCGCCCAACCGTCCATACTTCCCGTCAGTAGTCCTTAAGCCAGGACAGGTCTACACCCAGAAGACTGTCTATAAGTTTGGCGTGGAGAAGTAAAAAAAACGATAACTATAATAAAAACAATTAGCGATTGAGAGTTGGAAGCACAAGTTTCTGATTCTCAATCGTTAATGCAAATAAATTAAAGTAAAAAGAAATTCCCCAAACACTTGAAAATAATAACCAATAAATAATATAACTAAAACAAAAAACATGGGAAATTCCTCTAAAAAACAGGGCAGTATCGTAGCCATCATGGCGATGATATTCCTCTTTGCTATGATTGCCTTTGTGACCAATCTTTGCTCGCCTATGGCTGTCATTCTGAAAAATGCTTTCAAGGTACCTGAAGCACTTGCACAGGTAGGTAATTATGGTAACTTTGGCGCATATTTTCTTATGGGTGTTCCGGCTGGATTGCTTATTGACAAGTTCGGTTACAAGAAGACTGCCATTGCAGCCTTGGTAGTAGGCATCATTGGCTTGCTCATCCAATGGGTCAGCGGTTCTATGGGCTTCGTCGTTTACCTTATCGGCGCCTTTATCTCTGGTCTTTGCATGTGTATGCTCAACACAGTAGTAAATCCGATGCTCAACCTTCTTGGTGGTGGCGGTAGCACAGGCAACCAGCTCATCCAGATTGGTGGCGTATTCAATTCAGCTGCAGCCGTTTGTGTATATATGCTTATGGGTAGCCTTATTGGTGACGCTTCAAAGGCTCAAGTGTCTGATGCAGCTCCAGCTCTCTTCATCGCCCTTGCCATCTTCATCTTTGCTCTTGTGGTTATCTTCTTCACAAAGATAGAGGAGCCCAAGACCGGTTCAAGTACCGGAGTTCAGAAGACTAACGACAAGTACAGCTGCTACTCATTCCGTCACTTCAAGCTCGGCATGCTCGCTATTGCCGTATATGGCGCAGTAGAGGTAGGTCCTCCTACATACATTCTCAGTTATCTTACAGCTGCTAAGGACGCCGTCAATCCCGGACTTGGCATGGATGCAGGCTATTGCGGCACTCTCGGAGCCGTATACTTCATCTTCATGCTTATCGGTCGTTTCATTGGCGGTATGGTAGGCGGCAAGGTTTCGCCTAAGGCCATGATTGCTACCGTAAGCTTTGTTGCTATGGTTCTCGTTGCTTTGGGTATGATTCTCCCGACTTCTCAGACCATCAGCTGCCCGGGTATCAACTATACAACCATGAGCTTTGTATGGGGTGAGGTTCCGGTAGGCATCTTCGCATTCTTGCTCATAGGCCTTTGTGCTTCAGTTATGTGGGGCGGTATCTTCAACCTCGCCACAGAGGGACTTGGCAAGTACACAGCCAAGGCTTCAGGCGCATTTATGATGATGGTAGCAGGTTTTGCCGTTATGATTTGGCTCCAGGCATTTGTCGTTGACCTCACACACAACTACATCACCAGCTTCATCGTTGTGCTTCTGAGTGCAGCATACATCTTCTACTTCGCATTCTGGGGTTCGAAGAACGTCAATACAGAAATTCCGGTAGAATAACAACTAAAAAAAACAATAAAGACTTGCCCCCATTATGACTTCATCGTCTCAGGAGCAAGTCTTTTTTAAATATCAATTATTATTAACTTTAAAACTTTCAATCATGGATATCGAATTCGTAAGAAGCCGCTTCATCAAGCATTTCGACGGCAAAACAGGTAATATCTATCAGTCTCCGGGCCGTATCAATCTTATCGGAGAGCATACCGACTATAACGGAGGTTTCGTATTCCCGGGAGCTGTCGACACTGGCATCATGGCAGAGATTCGTCCTAACGGCACAAACACAATCATGTGCTACTCAATCGACCTCAAGGACCGCGTAGAGTTCAAGGTGGACGATCCTCAGGGACCTCGTGCAAGCTGGGCACGCTACATCTATGGCGTTGTTCAGGAGATGCGCAAGCTTGGCGTAGACGTTAAGGGCTTCAATACAGCATTTGCCGGCGACGTACCCCTTGGAGCTGGTATGTCATCATCAGCAGCACTTGAGAGCTGCTTCGCTTTCGGTCTGAACGACCTCTTTGCTGACAACAAGATCAGCAAGTGGGATCTGGCTCTCGTAGGACAGGCCACAGAGCATAACTATTGCGGCGTTAATTGTGGCATCATGGACCAGTTTGCCAGCGTCTTCGGCAAGGAAGGATGCCTCATGCGTCTCGACTGCAACAGCCGCGAGTTCGAGTACTTCCCGTTCCGTCCTGTCGGATACAAGCTCGTATTGATCAACTCTTGCGTTAAGCACGAACTTGCTGGCTCGCCTTACAACGACCGCCGCAACAGCTGCGAGAATGTCGTAAAGCATATCGCAGCAAAGCATCCTGAGGCACATTTCCAGACTCTCCGCGACTGCACATGGGAGCAGCTTGAGGAAGTCAAGGCTGAGGTAGGAGAGGAAGACTACAAGCGTGCCCACTTCGTTCTCGGCGAGAAAGACCGCGTTCTTGCTGTCTGCGACGCCCTTAACGCTGGCGACTACGAGACTGTAGGCAAGAAGATGTACGAGACACACGAAGGTCTGAGCAAGGAGTATGAGGTATCATGCGAAGAGCTCGACTTCCTCAACGACATCGCCAAGGAGAACGGCGTAACCGGTAGCCGTATCATGGGTGGCGGCTTCGGCGGCTGCACCATCAACCTCGTCAAGGAAGAACTTTACGATCAGTTCGTAGCTGACGCAAAGGCAAGATTCTCTGCCAAGTACGGCAAGGAGCCAAAGGTTATTGACGTTGTCATCAGCGAAGGCTCACACAAGGTCTGCTAATCGAAGACCATATTAGATTTGCTAATATGTGTGACTTCTAAAAAACATACAGAAAACCGACTGATTTTAAGTTTTGTCGCTTAAAGCCAGTCGGTTTTTTTGTCCATCAACTTACTTATATTCCTCCGCCGCGTCGAAGCAGGGACAGGCTTTGGCGGTGAACTCACGATGTCCGTGAACCCTTGCTTCAGGGAACATCCTCTTAAGCACGCCAATCAGCATCATCATACTCTCGCGTTGCTCCTCCGTACGGGTGTCCTGAGGCTGTCCGTCTCTCGAGAGACCTCCCACGTAGCACACCCCGACGCTCATCCCGTTATGTCCCTTGCAATGGGCGCCGACACGCTCAATGCCGCGTCCCATCTCTATCCTTCCATCCGTACGTACCACAAAGTGATAGCCGATGCAAGCGAAGCCCTGCGCCTTATGCCAACGGTCGATATCCTCAGCCGTGAAATACTTACCCTCACGAGTGGCAGAGCAATGAACGATAATCTCAGTAATCCTTCTCACATTTATTATTTATTAGTTATTATTTAGTATTTAGTAGTTATTATTTGGTAGGGTGCGAACTATTAGGGCGTAGCCAATTAATAAGTAATAAATAATAACTACTAAATGAGGCTCAGCGCCGAGTCCTTTCCTCCACGTACGCCCTCAGCTCCGCATACTTCGTCTGAATGTATATCGCCACTCCGAAGATGCTTCCTGCGTAAATCAGGCATTCGGCGAAGATGCCCAGCACGCTTTCGTGTATCTGACCCACGGGAGGCGTGAAGAAGCCGATGACGGCAAGCGCGAAACCTCCTATCAGCATCCCTATGGCTGAAGCCACCTGTATGTTTTCTCTTGTATTCTTGTCCATAAACACGTCTTGTTCTTAATTATTAATTATGGCAGAACAGGATTCTCCGTATTCTCCTTCGGCACCGGCTGAGCCTCCAAGACCTTGGCCAGATTGTGCTTGGTGTTGACTTCGAGGCGGCTGCCGCGAAACTCGTCCACACCTCGGCAGGCGACATACACGCTCAGGATATTCTCTGAAAGCGTAAACTCCTTTAACGTCTTCGCACCCTTCGACCGTACGCGAGCCTCGAAAATGCCCAGCCCGTCTATCCTTACCGTCTTGCTGTCCATACACAGCTCCTTGATGCAGCCCACGAAGTCCGTGAGGACGGCCAGCAGCTGACCCTTCGAGAAAGGAGTGTTATGAGACGCCATGTGGTCCGCCAGCTGGTCCAGTTCCACAGTCTCGTCATAAACCGGACGAAGATAAAACTTGCCCTTAGTGCCGTTATTGGCATTTGACTGATATACTTTATAGCGCATATTCCTATATTTTTTATTTATTAGTTATTAGTTGTTACTTGTTAGTTGATATTTTTTAGTTATTACTTATTAGTTATTATTTGGAGGGCATCACTCCAACGAGCACACCCAACAAATAAAAAATAATAAATAAAAAATAATAAATAATTACACTCGCTCCACTCGCTTCCACTTCACGCCCCACCTGTTGCGTTCGTCGCCCCACGTCTTCGTTCTCATCGCGCCCGAAGGACGGAAGCTGAGGTTGTTTCCGAGAAGACACTCCGTGATGGTGCAGTCATCTTTAGTCTTCGCACCCTTACCACGTGCCTTGATTCGGAAGATGCCGAGGTCCGGCAGCTTCACCTTCTTGCCAGCCGTGGTAAGCTCATAGATGCATCTCACCAGGTCCGCCATCACACCCTTCAGCTGACCCTTCGTGTAGGGGATGTTGTGCTGTCGCATGTGCTCGGCCAGACCGTCCATGTCGATGGCCTCGTCATAGACAATCCTGCCATACCACTTGTCCTTAGTGCCGTTATTGGCATCACTCTTAGTAATCGTGTACTTTAGCATACAAAATAGGATTTTTAGTTAAACATTCAGATCATAAACTTTCACAACGCAAAGTTACGACATCCCCGCGACCCACTTATACGTTCCCATACGCAACGTGCGCCGCGAGGACATCTTCTCCATCTTTTTATCCTCTCAAGGCTCACCCAGATGCTCCACGATAAGCCTCACCTCGCGCGACGTAAACCACCTGGCGGTCTTGCTGTAGCCCAGACCTTCCAGCCCCGTCTGCAGAGGCGCGTTGCGGTTTATCCATCTCATCAGCCTATTGACAGCCGTGTGCGGACTGGCATCCGGAAAATAGAAAAGAGCCAGCTCCTTCTTAGTGTAACTACGTACCTTAAATTCATCCATAAGAAAAACAAAAAAATTAAAATTAATTATTATATACTCCCGCAGATTCCACAGATTCCCACGTATTTTGCTTGAGAATGTTGTCCCACAGATTTCACGGATTGTCACAGATTTTTTCTTGTGCTACATTCGTGTGATTCGTGTTCTTCCGCACGCACCCACATCCGTGAAAATCTGTGACATCCGTGGGAGATTAATTACGCACCCTTTTTGCTTGAGAATATTCTCCCACAGATTCCACGGATTCTCACAGATTTTTTTCTTTTGATTACGGATTTATCTGATTAATCTAAATCCTCCGCATCCACATCCGTGTAAATCTGTGACATCTGTGGGAGATTAATTACGCACCATTTTTGCTTGAGAATATTCTCCCACAGATTCCACGGATTTCCACAGATTTTTTTCTTTGATTACGGATTTATCTAATTAATCTAAATCCTCCGCATCCACATCCGTGTAAATCTGTGACATCCGTGGGAGAATAATTACGCAATCCTCCCAGCAGCAAACATTTCGCCGAAGTCTTTCGCTCCATCCGCCAGCTGATGATGGCAGAGTCCGGGCAGCACCTCCCTCAGCTGCATGAACAGCCGTTCGCCGGGAGCGTCGCGGTCAGGAAACATGTGGAACGTTGTCCCGAGCCTCTCTGCCAGACCCCTCAGCAGCCTCTTGTCTGCCTCAGAGAGCAACGTCGCAGAAGGAATGGCCACGGCCTTATGACCGGCTGAGAGCATGGCCCAGCAGTCTGAACAACCCTCCGTGATGTATAGCGGCTCGCCCTCACGCAGCAGCGCCGTAACCGGAAGATTATAGACTGAGCAGCGCGACCCGTAAGGAAACCTGAAACGAGGCACGTCAGCTGCCGACCCCGCCTTGCCGTAGTCCAGATTGCGGCTCTGCATGCCCGTCAGACGCCACTCCGTGTCATAGTAAGGCGTCTGAAGCCAATGCGTGCCATGGCGGTCAGTCCACGACGTCAACCGGCACCACCTCACCACACGACGGTCTATCCCGCGCTCCTCGAACAGAAACCTTTGCGCCTCGTCGTTCAGCCACGGACGCTCGAAGAAGCCGGCATAGCGCAAGGGGTCGAATGAATTTTGAGTTTTGAGTTTTGAATTTTGATTTTTAAGTTTTGAGGTGAGGGGCCTGTATTCTTCCACTATTATGTTGGTGGAATCAGCCAGCCAACGGCAAGCGTCTGGAAAGTCCTTGTGCAAATGACGCATCACGAGGTCGATGGTGCCGCCATGTGCGTCGCAGACGAAGCAGCGGTAAGTGTTCCGTCGCACGTTGAATGTCAGGCTGGCATGATGGTCGTCATGGAAGGGACATAGGCTCTTGTGCCTCGTCACGCGCAGTCCCAGCCGCTCCGCCACCCCCTCCACGGGCAGCTGGCGGAGCTGTTGTATAGTTTCTCGGTTCATAATATCAAGCGAAAAAATTCCTAATTCCTAATTCGCAACTCCTAAATATTCCTTCGTCTTCGTGTAGAGTCCGGTCTGTGCGGAGTGCGTAATGAAGCCGCGGAATATCCATTTGTATATTTGGTTCTTCGTGCCCTCCTTAGTCTTGCCGAGCGAGATGCGTAGCGCCTCAAGCTGAGCTTCGTTGAACGAGTCGGGCAGATCGTCGAGCAGATTCTTCGGACCACGTCTGCCAGCCTCGCTGACGCTACCCTCGTCCTGACCGAGCATGTCGGCAAAGACCTGCATCTTCGACCAGATGTCGTGGTAGACGAGCCATTCCACGAGGCAGCTCATAGGCTTTGTCCATGTCTGGTTGTTGAGCGCCCAGAGCAGGCATCCGGCTTTCCATGCCGAGACGAGAGCACGTTTTGAGATGTCCCACAGAATGTCGTCGTCTGCAAGGTCGGCAAGCGAAGCCATGTCTGCAGCGAGCTGGTCGATAAGGCGGTTGAGCGGCTTGATTATGAAGCGACCCTTGCAGATGGCGAGACGTGCGAGGTATTCGTCCAGACTCTTGTAGAAGTCGTCGCCATACTTGCCTTGGCGTGGTATGCGTCCGTCGCGACCTTGGCGTGAAATACAACTTAAAATTACTCCAGCAGAAAGGCATCATAAAACGCATAGGTCCAAATAAGGGAGGGTACTGGAAAGTTTTCAGTACTTTACTTTGAATCTTCAACTTAGATTTATTCAATAAACGCATACCGACTGATTTCAAGCGAAAGCCTATAGTCAGTCGGTTTTATTATTTTGTTGTTGTTTTCTTTTATAACCAAAAAACCGCAACATGTAATTTTACTATTTATCATAACACCGATTATATTAACAAAGGGCAATCTTCTTTATTCAAGCGAAAAAAGACTTGTAGGTTAAACGTTGTTAATTTTGATACTTTGAATTAAAAAAGTCGTTTATTAATTATTATCTTTGTAATATCAAATAAGAACTTGAATTGTTAACATTCTTCATTATGGAAAATAATACAGAACTCATTTCACAATGTGAGGCAAGAGCCAAGGAATGGCTCACTCCGTCATTTGACGAGGCCACAAGAACAGAAGTACAGAAAATGCTCGATTCTGAGGACAAATCGGCCCTTATCGACGCTTTCTATCAGAACCTCGAATTCGGTACTGGTGGTTTGCGTGGCATCATGGGTGCCGGAACCAACAGAATGAACAAATATATCGTCGGTATGGCTACACAGGGATTTGCCAACTACATCCTTAAGGCATTCCCCGGAGAGAAGGATCTCTCGGTTGTTGTAGGTCACGACTGCCGTAACAACTCACGCCTTTTCGCAGAAACCGTAGCTGCCATTTTCTCGGCCAACGGCATCAAGGCATATCTTTTCGAAGGTCTTCGCCCTACCCCGGAAATTTCGTTTGCCATTCGTGAGCTCGGCGCTAAGGCTGGCGTGAACGTTACTGCTTCACACAACCCGAAGGAATACAACGGATATAAGGCTTACTGGAGCGACGGCGCTCAGGTATTGGCTCCGCACGATACAGGCATCATCGAGGAAGTGAACAAGGTAACGATTGAGGACGTGAAGTTCGAGCCGAACAAGGACCTTATCAAGATTATAGGTGGCGAGATGGACTACGACTATATGACAGCCGTACATTCAGCCATGATTGACCAGGACGTCATCAACCGTCAGAAGGACCTCAACATCGTTTATTCTGCCATGCACGGTACAGGCCGTGTTATCGTTCCGCTCTGCCTCCGTTCATGGGGCTTCCAGAACATCAACGTCGTTCCTGAGCAGATGGTTGTGGACGGCAACTTCCCGACCGTTGTTTCGCCTAACCCTGAGAATGCAGAGGCTATGACCCTCGGCATGAAGCTCGGTACGAAGCTTAACGCCGACCTAGTTGTCGCAACCGACCCTGACGCAGACCGTCTTGCCATCGTCTGCCGTGACGACAAGGGCGAGTGGATGATCATCAACGGTAACCAGACAGCCATGATGTTCTGCTACTATATCATCGAGAACAAGAAGAAGT
>OIZF01000531.1_pt1 | contig 26326 bp, 19 predicted proteins | sample 1588471 | NCBI WGS metagenome assembly OIZF01 (sample SAMN03283279) | human gut metagenome | biome: human-associated habitat; material: feces | host: Homo sapiens | place: Peru | collected 2012
CGACGCAGACATCCGCATCGGTCGGCGCAGACATCCGCAACGGTCGGCGCAGACACTCGCATCGGTCGACGCAGACATCCGCAACGGTCGGCGCAGACATCCGCATCGGTCGACGCGGATGCCCCAACCTACCATATAGCAATATATTTTTCACCCTAATTATTTGCAAATTCCAAATTATTTTACTTTATTTGCAGCCGTTAAGAAGACACAAACAACCAAATACTAATATTTTTTAAAACTATTTTATTATGAAAACCCAAATTTTACCCCCCGATTGCTCGTCTTTTACTTGCAATCTTGATGTGTCTGCCCGTATGGGGTAGCCGCCTGTCGGCTCAAGAGCCGTACGCCGTGTATGACAAAGCCACAAGCACGCTAACATTTAAATATGGCACAAAACCCGATGGAGCGTTTGCGCTGAATGAGGGCAAAAATGCCCCAGGTTGGTATAAACCCGATGACTATGGAGACAATACAAATATCATCAAAAAGGTTATCTTCGATACCTCATTTGCAAAAGCACGCCCAACGAGTTGCTACAAATGGTTCCTTGGCTGCGAATACTTAACGACCATAGAGGGCATTGAATACCTGAACACAGAGAACGTGACGGACATGAGCAATATGTTCGAAAGCTGTTATGAGCTCAAAACACTCGACCTTTCAAACTTCGATACTAAGAACGTGACGAACATGTTCTCTATGTTCAGTAATTGTTATAAGCTCAAAACACTCGACCTTTCAAACTTCAATACTAAGAACGTGACGACCATGAACCAGATGTTCTATAGATGTTATGCTCTCACAACACTCGATATATCAGGTTTCAATACTAAGAATGTATGGGACATGGACATTATGTTCAGTAATTGTTTTGCTCTCAAAACACTTGACCTTTCAAGTTTCGATACAAGGAATGTTGTAAGAATGCGATACATGTTCGAAAGTTGCTCTGCTCTCACAACCATCTATGCAAGCGAAAAGTTCGTGACCACAGCAGTAGGGGAAAACTATGGTATGTTTGATGGCTGCATTCATCTTGTGGGTGCCGTGCCTTACGACGAAAACAAGGTAAACAAGGAAATGGCGAACTACACCACTGGCTACTTCACATATAAAGCAGCCACTGGCATTGATGCGACGACGGTGTCGGACGACACGGCAGCGGAGTATTACGACCTGCAGGGCCGCCGTCTGAACGCACCACAAAAGGGTGTGAACATCGTGAAGCGTGGCAAGAAAACAACAAAGATACTCGTGAAATAAACATCCGGGGGTGCAGCGGTCTCCGCTGCACCAACCAAGCAATAATAAACAGATAAACCCTGCACACCTAACAATCTGTGCATTCCGCATATCTGTGGGAGAACATCTCAGCAGAAGTTGTGTGGGAGAATAACGAAGCAACAACAACCGACAACGAAACGTCGGATGGACAAATAAAAAAGCATTGGCGCATATAGGCTCTCAAAAGAGAAACGAATTATGCACCAATGCTTTTTCTATTTTCATACTGGCTTAATCCACCGGACTGAAATTTTCCTTGCCAACTCCGCAAGGTGGACAAACCCAATCTTCTGGAAGATTTTCAAATGCTGTACCTGGCTCTATGCCATTCTCTGGGTCGCCGACAGCTGTGTCATACACCCAACCGCAGACATCACATACGTATTTCTTCATAGTCATATCGTTTTAATTATTATCTGTTGCAAATATACACATTATACTTCAAACGACAAAGCGAAACGAGTAAAAGTTTTGTTAATTTATAATAATTACAACTCCGTGTGCCATCTGTGGGAGACTTTTCTCTGCAAGAAGCTTCTGTGCGTTCCGTGGGTTCTGTAGGAATACAGTTCTCCCACAGATTTCACAGATTCTCACAGATGGTTGGTTGCGTTAATTCTCCCACGGAATTCACAGAATTCACAGAAGTTTGGGGGTACTGTTGGCTGCGTGGGTACGGCAAGATGCCATACCCTCCTACATCTGTGTAAATCTGTGCTATCTGTGGGAGACTTTTCTCTGCAAGAAGCTTCTGTGCGTTCCGTGGGTTCTGTGGGAGTACCACTGCTTGCTTTGTTGGTGCAGCAGAGACTGCTGCACCCCCTGAGATTGCATCAGTGCCATCTGTGGAAGTCTCTTCTCAGCAAGAAATTTCTGTGCGTTCTGTGGGTTCTGTGGGAGGCAATTTCAAGAATGTGGGTGCGTGGGTACGGCAGGATGCCATACCCTCCTATACGATGGGGAGCGAGATGCCCTGTATCTTCTGATAGATGTCGAGCGCGAAGATGTCGGTCATGCCCGAGATATAATCGATGACAGCCATGACACGCGTAGCGAAGTCGTCGCTGTTGATGTCGTACTGGCTACTGAAACGCTTGCGCAACTGCTCCGAGTGGAACTTGCCAGGAGCGGTAGCAGCCTCGATGAGTGTGTCCATCAGCGTCTCCATAATCTTATAACCCGACAGCTCCACGTCGAGCACCGGCTTCGAGTTGTATATGCGCTGCACGCTCACCTCCGTGCAATGGCGGTAAGCATCGCGCACGAGCGGAGCTACGTGGTCGATGAGCGAGCCTTGCAGTGTGCCGGCGAGTATCTCCTGTTCGTGCTGCACGAATGCCTTCGCACACTCGCTTTCGAGCAGTCCGATGGCGCAGGCACGCATATACACAATCTTCTCGTTGTTGTCGGTGATGCCCTCCTCCTCGATGCGGTCGAGAATGTTCTTACGCGACTCGTCGCTGAAGAAACCCAACAGCAGACCGCTCGCCTCGCCGTAGGATAGGATGCGCAGCTTATGAGCATCCTCTATGTCCATTATCTCGTAGCAGATGTCGTCGGCAGCCTCAACAAGATACACCAACGGATGGCGTGCGTAGCGCAGCGGTTCGCCCTCAGCCGAGAGGCGCAGCATACCGAGGTCGTCGGCGATGCGCTGAAACGCCTCCTGCTCGAAGCAGAAGAAGCCGAACTTGCCTTTCTTGCCGGCACACTCACTCGAATACGGGTACTTCACGATGGAGGCAAGCGTGGAGTAGGTCATCACGAAACCGCCGTCGCGTCGTCCGTGGAAGCGGTGCGTGAGCAGTCGGAAGGCGTTGGCGTTGCCCTCGAAGTGCGTCAGGTCCTCCCACATCTGCGCCGACACACAAGGCTTCAACGCCAGTCCGCGACCCTCGCGAAAGAACGCCTGTATAGCCTTCTCGCCAGAGTGTCCGAACGGCGGATTGCCCATGTCGTGCGCCAGACACGCCGTGCTCACGATGGTGCCCAGCTCCTCGAAGAGCGTACCCGCAAGTTCGGGGTGCACACGCTTCAGCGCACGCGCCACGTCGCTGCCCAACGACATGCCCACGCTCGCCACCTCGAGCGAGTGCGTCAGGCGGTTGTGAACGAAGATGCTGCCTGGCAGCGGAAACACCTGTGTCTTGTTCTGCATACGACGGAACGGAGCCGAGAAGATAAGGCGGTCGTAGTCGCGTTTGAACTCCGAACGGTCGTCGTGACGCTCGGGGTGGCGCAACTCCTGTCCGAGTCGCTTGTTCGATATGAGTTGTTGCCAATTCATTGCCATAATCGTTTTGTTTTGTTTATAGCACAAAATTAAAACTAATATTCCAAATATACAAGAAGATTATTCACTCTGCTACCTATTTCCACTTTTTTAATACTCTAAAAAGACGTAATCTCATTATAATTAAGTACTTTTGCAATTTAAAACTACATTCAACGCATCGAATATAGACATACATAGAGTAGAAGTTGCAAACGTCTGTGTATTAATAAAAAAAAGCGTAAGAAAAAAACGTAATAATCTGAAATATCAGAAAAAATTATTAATTTTGTATTTTGAAAGAAATGTGAGTAAATGGAACAAGAAATAAGAGTCATTGTTAGTGGTGGTGGCACCGGTGGACACATATTTCCAGCCGTGTCGATAGCCAATGCAATAAAGTCGAAATGCCCCAATGCGAAGATACTCTTCGTTGGAGCCCTCGGACGTATGGAGATGCAGCGTGTGCCCGACGCAGGTTACGAGATAGTAGGTCTGCCGGTAAGAGGATTTATCCGTCCGCTGTGGTCGCCTCGTAACATCGGTGTTGCGCTCGACTTCCTCCGCAGCAAGCGAATGGTGCGCAAGACAATTCGCGAGTTTGCCCCGGATGTGGTGGTAGGCGTAGGCGGATATGCCAGTGCCGCGACGCTCGATGCTGCCAGTGCCATGGGTATCCCGACACTTATACAGGAACAAAACTCATACGCTGGCGTGACTAACAAGCACCTCGCTGCCAAGGCACGCAAGATATGTGTGGCATACGACGGCATGGAACGCTTCTTCCCAGCCGAGAAGATAATCAACACGGGCAATCCCGTGCGCCAGAACCTCATCGAGACAACTATCTCGCGCGAGGAGGCAGTGCTTAGTCTCGGGCTCGACCCCACAAAGAAGACAATACTTCTCGTAGGTGGTAGTCTCGGAGCTCGCACCATCAACGAAAGCGTGCTTCAGCACCTCGACCTCGTAGAGCATAGCGGTGTGCAGTTTGTATGGCAAACAGGCAAGTACTACAGTGCAGCGGTGGCAGCGCAGCTCAAGGCGCACAAACCGCTGCCTATGCTGAAGGTGATGGACTTCATCAGCGACATGGGAGCTGCATACAAAGCTGCCGACCTTGTGATAAGTCGTGCAGGAGCAAGTTCCGTCAGCGAGTTCTGCTTGATAGGCAAACCCGTAATCCTCGTGCCTTCGCCAAACGTGGCTGAGGATCATCAAACAAAGAACGCTTTGGCACTCGTCAACAAAGACGCAGCCCTCTACGTGAAGGATGCCGAAGCACCGGCAACACTGCTCCGCCTCGCTATTGATACCGTGAACGACGCAGAACAGCTCGCACAACTCACAGCGAACATTAAAAAACTCGGCAAGCACAACTCTGCCGACGTAATAGCCGACGAGGTACTGAAACTCGCCAATAAACAGTAAAAAGACAAAAATGGAACTCAAAGATATTAAAGCCGTATATTTCGTAGGCGCAGGTGGCATCGGCATGAGCGCCATTGCACGCTATTTCATTCGCAAGGGCTTGGTAGTGGCAGGCTACGACAAGACACCATCTGAACTGACAAAGCAGCTCGAGCGCGAAGGCGCACTCCTCCACTATGCGGAGAACATAGACGAGATACCACACGCTTGTCGCGACCCGAAGTCGTGCCTCGTCATCTATACACCGGCGATACCAGCCGACCATAAGGAGTTGCAATACTTCCGCGAGAATGGTTTCACCGTGGAGAAGCGTGCACAGGTGCTCGGCACACTAACACGCACACATAAAGGACTCTGCGTGGCTGGCACACACGGCAAGACGTCAACATCAACCATGTGTGCACACATCATGCACCAGAGTCATATCGACTGCAACGCATTCCTCGGAGGCATATCGAAGAACTACGGTTCCAACTACATAATCTCGGACGAAAGCGACTATGTAGTGATAGAAGCCGACGAGTTCGACCGCTCTTTCCATTGGCTTCGCCCGTGGATGAGTGTCATCACAGCAACCGACCCTGACCACCTCGACATCTACGGCACAAAAGAAGCATACCTTGAGAGCTTCCGCCACTATACAACACTCATTCAGCCAGGTGGCGCACTCATCATACATCGCGACTTGGAGATGAAACAGGCGGTGCAGGAAGGTGTGAAGGTGTACGACTATAGCCGCCATGAGGGCGACTTCCATGCTGAGAATATCGTCATCGACAACGGAACAATCACCTTCGACTTCATCTCGCCAATAGAGAACGTGAAGGGAGTGAAGCTCGGCCAACCCGTGCCAATCAACATCGACAACGGTATCGCAGCTATGGCGATGGCACAGCTCGCTGGATGCAATGCTGAAGAACTTAAGTATGGCATGAAGACATACCATGGCGTAGACCGTCGCTTCGACTTTAAGATAAACGATAGCCGACATGTGTTGCTCTCCGACTACGCACACCATCCGAAGGAGATATACCAAAGCGCAAAAAGCATACGCGAGCTATATAGCGGACGACATATCACAGCGATATTCCAGCCACACCTCTACACTCGCACACGCGACTTCTATCGCGACTTCGCTGACGCACTTAGTCAGCTCGACGAGGTGATACTCACCGAGATTTACCCCGCACGCGAGCAACCTATCGAAGGCGTAACGTCGCAGCTCATCTACGACAACCTGCGCCCTGGGATGGAGAAGAGCATCATACGCAAAGACGATGTGCTCGACCTCGTAAGCAAGCGCGACTTCGACGTGCTCGTGATACTCGGAGCCGGCGATCTCGACAACTATATGCCACAAATAACTAAGATAATAGAGAATAAGAAGTGAAACTGTCCCGTAGCAAAATCTTCTTCGTTGTAAGTGATGTGCTGATAGCCGTTTACCTGCTCGTTGCCTTCTGCTCTTTCGATAAGAAAGGCGGAAACCACACCCCGTGCAATAAGGTGAGCATCGACATCGCCGACAACGTAACAAGCGGATTTATCGATGCGAAGATAATAAAGGACAGACTACAGAAGAACGGCATCTACCCAATAGGCAAAGAAATATGCAAGATAGACACACGCCACATTGAGGAGATGCTCAGCAAAAGCCCATTCGTGCAAACTGCCAATTGTTATAAGACAGAAGGCGGACACGTATATATCAGCGTCACGCAGCGTATGCCTGTGATAAGGATAAAAGCCGAAAACGGCGACGACTACTATGTAGACGATAACGACTGCGTGATGCCGACAACCCACTACACCAGCGACTTGATCATAGCCACGGGTAACATAAATCGCTGGTATGCCACCAACTATCTCTCGCCCTTAGGCAGAGTGATTATGGCAAACGAAATGTGGAAAAACCTCATTGAGCAAATCAATGTACTACCCAACTACGGCATCGAGATTGTGCCACGCATCGGCGACCACATCGTGCACATTGGCAGACTGCCCGACTGCAAGAATCGCACAGAGCGTTTCGCTGCAATAAAGAAGTTTATGGATGTGAAGATGACGCGCCTGTCGAAGTTCTATAAGTACGGACTCTCTACTGTGGGATGGAACAAATACTCGTACATCGACATCGAGTTCGACAACCAAATCATCTGTCGAAAGAAGTCGTCGAAACATGCATATGTAGCACCGGTAGCGATGCCTGTTGCTGTGCAACAAACCGCCGAACAGACACAACCCACCGCCGAACAGGCACAACCTAACGCTACACCGACGCAATCTACTACCGAACCGGCACAGGGTAAGAAGGAAACCACGAAACCTGCGGCTAAAGAAGTAGAGAAGAAGTCAGACAAGACAGAGAAGAAGTCAGAGAAGACAGAAAAGAAATCTGACAAGACAGAAAAGAAATCTGACAAGACTGATAAGAAGTCGGCTAAGTCAGATAAGAAGTCGAAAGACGATAAACCACAAAAGAAGAAATCAAGTAACAAACGATAATATAACACTCAACAAGATAAACGTATGGCAAAGGATTTAATAGTAGCTATTGAGCTCGGGTCGTCTAAGATGACCGGAATTGCCGGAAGAAAAAACCCCGATGGCAGCATTTCTATTCTTGCTGTCGCAAAAGAAGACTCCACCCAGTATATACGCAAGGGCGTAGCATATAATATTGAACGTACCGCACAGGGACTGAGCAATATAGTAAACAAACTAAAGAACACTCTTAAAACAGAAATAGCGCAGGTGTATGTAGGCATCGGAGGTCAGAGCATACATAGCGTGAAGAACCCCGTAATAAAGGAATTGCCACAGGACACAATCGTGTCGCAAGAGATGGTGAACGAACTCATGGACACCAATCGCAGCATGGTGTATCCCGACTACGAAATTCTGGATGCCATAACCGAGGAATACAAGGTGGGCGCACTCTTTCAGGACGACCCCATCGGCATTCAGGCAGAACATCTTGAGGGCAACTTCCTCAATGTGTTGTGGCGTCGCTCGTTCTATCGCAACATCAACAAGAGTCTTGACAACGCTGGCATTAAGGTGGCAGAGATGTATCTCGCGCCGCTTGCAATGGCTGATAGCGTGCTCACCGAAGCAGAGAAGCGTGCAGGCTGCGTGCTCGTCGACCTTGGTGCCGAGACCACAACCGTATCGGTCTACTACCGCGACAAGCTGCGCAACATCGCAGTGCTGCCACTCGGTAGCTCGAACATCACAAAAGACCTTGAGTCGTTGCAGATGGACGAGGCTAACGCAGAGGCAATGAAGTTGAAGTACTCTTCGGCTATGACCAACGAAGAAGATATCGATGTCAACGCCACACTGCCCATCGGCGACGGTAGAAATGTGTCGAGCCGTCTGTTCATAGAAGTGGTGGAGGCACGCATACTCGAGATAGTAGAGAATGTGAAGTATCTCATCCCGAACGAACTCACCGACAAGTTGCTCGGCGGAATCGTGCTCACGGGTGGTGGTAGCAATATGAAGAACATCGAGAAGCTCTTCCGTGAAGTGTTCGGCATGGACAAGGTTGACAAGGTGCGTATCGCAAAGACCACCACACTTAATATCAACAAGAAAGACTCAGACGTTATCCTTGCTGAAGACGGCACAACAAACACCATCCTCGGCTTGCTCGCAAAGGGCGACATGAACTGCGCCGGACGCGCAATCAGCGACACACTCTTCGGCGAAGAGGATGAGAACGGCGAGCATACCACCACCATAACGCTCGATCCGAATGCTACTACTGGTACATCAGTAGCCAGTCAGGCCACAACCACCGGACCTGCACCTGCACCTACCGCTACACAGACCGCCACTACTGGCACAACAGCAGTCGTAGAGGAGGAGAAAGAAGAGGAGAACGAGAAGGAGCCAGAACGTCCGAAGGACACAAAGATAAGCCGCTGGTTTGGCTCGCTAAAGAAGTTCGGACGCTCGCTCGTTGAGCCCGATGTCAATGAATAACCATTAATACGATTATTACTATGTCAGACAATATCAATCCAATGGTGGACTTCGGTGCACCAGAAAAAGAGAATACAATCATTAAAGTAATCGGTGTCGGTGGAGGTGGCGGCAACGCTGTCAACCACATGTACCGCGAGGGCATACACGATGTGTCGTTCGTGGTCTGCAACACCGATATTCAGGCACTCAACGACTCACCAGTGCCTATGAAGTTGCAGCTCGGTAAGGAGGGTCTGGGTGCAGGCAATAAGCCTGAAAAGGCACGCCAGGCAGCCGAGGAGAGCATCAACGACATCACAGCAATGCTTAGCGATGGTACGAAGATGACCTTTATCACCGCCGGAATGGGTGGTGGAACAGGTACGGGTGCTGCGCCAGTAATCGCACGTGTGTCGAAAGAACTCGACATCCTCACCGTAGGTATCGTAACCATACCGTTCCGCTTCGAGGGCAAGAAGAAGATCAACCAAGCTCTCGACGGCGTGGAGGAGATGGCGAAGCACGTCGATGCACTCCTCGTTATCAACAACGAGCGTCTGCGCAAGATATATCCTGATCTCACCGTGCTCGACGCGTTCGGAAAGGCTGACGATACGCTCAGCGTGGCAGCGAAGTCAATCGCTGAGATTATCACCAACCACGGACTCATCAACCTCGACTTCAATGACGTGAAGACCGTGCTAAAGGACGGTGGTGTAGCAATCATGTCTACAGGCTACGGCGAGGGCGAAGGACGTGTTAAGCAGGCTATACAGGACGCACTCAACTCGCCACTGCTCAACGACAACGACATCTTCAACTCGAAGAAGATACTTCTCAGCATCAACTTCTCGAAGGACAGCAACAAGGACAACCCTGCAGCCGGCGGTCTGATGATGGAGGAGATGAACGAGGTGAACGACTTCATGGAGCAGTTCGGTTCAGACTTCGAGATAAAGTGGGGTATCGGACTCGACCCCGACCTCGGCAATAAGGTGAAGGTTACCATCCTCGCTACCGGCTTCGGTATCAGAGACGTTGACGGCATGGACTCGCACATCAAGAAGATTGTGCAGGAGAAGGACGAGAAGGCAACAGAGGAAGAGATACAGCAAGGCATACGTATGGGTATGTACTACCCCGACGGCACCGGCAAGTTCGTTGTGAAGCGCCGTCCGCACATCTTCCGCTTCCAGCCTGACGACCTCGACAACGAAGAGGTTATCCTGGCTATCGAGAACACTCCGACATACAAGCGCACACAGCAGCAAGTGAAGGAGTTGCGCCGCCGTCTGACCGACGAGCGCGAAGTGGTGAAGCAGAAGGCTGATGAGGGCGTTGTGCGTACCATAACGTTCTAATAGAGCTGAACAGAGGCGCTGCGTTTAAGGGCAGCAAAAAACATAACACTACGTGTACAAACACTACTAAGGGCAATATCAAGATATCGTTACATGATGACTTGATATTGCCCTTAGTTGTTCTCAATAAACGAGTTCTTTGCCGTTGAGGGAAACGCATGTCGGGTTGAATAAACGCAATATTGGTAACTTCTGCCGTATTGGCGGTATGCGCCGTACGGAACATTATGCGTAACTTTGCAATCTGAAAAACGTAAAACATAAAAAATAAAACAAGCATGTACATAGAGAAGATAAAGTCGCCAGCCGACTTGAAAGGGCTGGACATAGAGGCGCTTAACATTGTGGCAGACGAGACACGCAGGGCGGTGCTCAACCGCGTGAGCAAGCACGGCGGACACGTAGGTCCGAACCTCGGCTTCGTTGAGGCCACCGTGGCTCTGCACTACGTGTTCGATGCGCCGGTGGACAAGTTCGTGTTCGACGTCAGCCACCAGTGCTACCCGCACAAGGTGCTTACAGGTCGCGCCGCAGGTTTCCTCGGCGATGTCGATGATATGAACGCCATATCGGGCTACTCGTCGCCGTCGGAATGCCCCGAGTACGACAACTTCGAGGTGGGACACACCTCCACATCCGTGAGTCTTGCCACCGGTCTGCAGAAGGCGCGCGACGTGAAGGGCACGCACGAGAACATCATAGCCGTCATCGGCGACGGCTCGCTCTCGGGCGGTGAGGCGTTCGAGGGTCTCGACGAGGCGTCGGAGCTGGGCACTGGCATCATCATCGTGGTGAACGACAACGAGATGTCTATCGCCGAGAACCACGTTGGAATATACAAGAATCTGCGTGCGCTGCGCGAGAGCAACGGAGCGTGCGAGCACAACTGGTTCAAGGCGTGGGGCTTCGAGTACACGTATCTTGAGGAGGGCAACGACATAGCGAAGCTCATTGACGTGTTCCGCAGCGTGAAGGACACCGACCGCCCCACAGTGGTGCACATACACACGGAGAAGGGTCACGGCTATGCGCCTGCCGTGCAGAACAAGGAGGCGTGGCACTGGGGACTGCCCTTCAATCTCGACGACGGCTCGCGCCCCGTGCGCAATGCCGACGGCTCTATGCCCGACGTCGTGCCTGCGGAAGACTACGCCGTGCTGTTCAGCGACTGGATGCTGCGCGAGATGAAGCTCGACCCGACGCTCATCGCTGTCACGGCAGGCACGCCTGCAGCTGGCGGATTCACAGCCGCAAAGCGCAAGGAGGCAGGTTCGCAGCATATAGACATGGGCATAGCCGAGGAGCAGGCTGTAGCAATGATATCGGGCATGGCGAAGGGCGGACTGCATCCCGTGTGGACCGTCTACAGCACCTTCCTGCAGCGCACGTACGACCAGATAGCGCAGGACCTCTGCATCAATGCCAATCCGGCTGTCATCAACGTTGTGGGCGGCGGCGTGCGCTCCATGAACGACATCACACACATCTGCCTGTTCGACATACCGATGCTCTGCAGTATCCCCGGTCTTGTCTATCTTGCGCCCACTACATGTGAGGAGTATTTCGCCATGCTCCGTTGGGCTATAAAGCAGGAGAAGACGCCCGTTGCGCTGCGTGTTCCGACGGGCGAAGTGGTGCACACTACTGAGCAGGTTGATGCAGAGTACGCCTGCGAGCCGCAGTACAAGGTGGCGCACAGAGGCTCGAAGGTGGCTGTAGTTGCAGCCGGTTCGTTCTATCAGAAGGGCGAGAGCGTCGTCGGTCTGCTCGCCGAGAAGGGCATCGACGCAACGCTCATCAATCCGCGCTACCTTAACGACGTTGACGCTGCTACGCTCGATGCGCTGAAGTCCGACCATCAGCTTGTGGTGACGCTCGAAGACGGCTGCAAGGACGGCGGATTCGGCGAGCGCATCGCCGCCTACTACGGCACGTCTGACATGAAAGTGCTCGTCTGCGGTGTGAAGAAGGGTCTGTACGACCGCTTCAACGTCGAGCAGTTGCTCTCCGACAACCGCCTGCTCGATGCTCAGATTGTAGAAGATGCGCTTGCAGCTTTAGGTGAATAAGCGCCCCGTGCTTGAGACTTACAGATACGCAACGACCGATACGTACATCCGCGTCGGTCGTTGCGTATGTTCGTATCGGTCGTTACGTATGTCTGCGTCGGTCGACGCAGATGATTATAGCCTTTATATTTTTCTAACCTCTTCGATTATTGTCTTCTTCATGTCTTCCCATGATTCGTTGCACAACATCTTTGGCATTGGTTGCATCTCTGCATCCTCAAAATAAGTCAGGCTCATAAGGGCTCTGAAGAAGCTGTGATCGGGGTATTTGTCTTTGTAGAAATCAAGGAGTTCGGGCAATGTGTAGTGCTTTAGAAGGAAATAAACATCCACAAAATCCTTTCGTGTTCCTCGTCCTTCAATGGCGTTTATTTTCATTGCTGCGATGTCTTTTGTAGAAGCCAGTCGTATGCCGTCTTCTGAAACTGGGGTGTCTATCCACGGATAGCAACTATAGTGCACGAAGTCAACCTTTATTCCATTAACGGCATATATTCTGATTGTCTTCGTTTCTTTGATTGTCTCAACCTTACCATATTTGGAGAGTATTGCAAATGTATCTTCCTGTTCACATTCCAAGTCTCCAAAGAAGTCCAAGTCTATTGATTTGCGATGACCATACTGTAAAGCTAAAGCGGTTCCACCTACCAGTCTCATTTTAGAGAAGTCAGGTTCTTGCATTAACGCTTTTAAGAGTTCCAGTGTGTTGGGTTCGACTGTGCAATACGATAACATCTATAGTCCTCCTTTTTAGTATTTGAAATAGCACAAATATAGGATAGGCAGACGGGGTCTAAAGACCGTAAATTCATACAGATATTTACGATCTTTTCTTTTCCGTAGTAGTTTACCAATATGTTCCAATCGCTCCATTTACCGTATTCCAACACTCTTTGTACAAAGAACGAAGGGTACTTGTCCATGTCGGTTTGTGATATATCTACATCCCAAAACAACACAGGAGACAATTGTTCTTTACATTCTGTTCTGTCCATATATTTGTGCTATTTGTTTTTTCTACTCCAGGTAAGTGTAGCCGTAGAGACCTGAGCGATAGTTGCTGAGGAACTCCTTGCCCTCTTCGAGCGAGATCTTGCCCGCCTTGACGCTCTTCGTCACCCATATCTCGAGCTGGCGCACGAGTTTCTTCGGGTTGTATTGTACGTAGTCGAGCACCTCCTCTACGGTCTCACCGTCGAAGATTTGGTCGATGTGGTACGTGTCGTCCTTCACCGAGATGTGTACGGCGTTGGTGTCGCCGAAGAGGTTGTGCATATCGCCCAATATCTCCTGGTATGCGCCCACGAGGAACACTCCTAAGTAGTACTCCTCGTTCTTCTTTATCGAGTGTACGGGCAGCACGTGCGATGCCTGTCGGTTGGTCACGAAGTTGGCTATCTTGCCGTCCGAGTCGCAGGTTATGTCCTGCAGCGTAGCGTTGCGCGTAGGGCGCTCGTCGAGACGCTGAATGGGCACGATAGGGAAGAGCTGGTCGATTGCCCATGCGTCGGGCAGCGACTGGAAGAGCGAGAAGTTGCAGAAATACTTGTCGGCAAGCATCTTGTCGAGTCCGCGCAGCTCGTCGGGCATGTGCTTCATCGTTTTCGCCATGCTGTTCACCTCGCGGCAGATGCTCCAGTACATGCTCTCGATCTCGGCGCGGGTGCGCAGGTCGACGATGCCATGCGAGAAGAGGTCGAGTGCTTCTTCGCGTATCTGCTCGGCATCGTGCCAGTTCTCGAGCATCGTGCGCGGACTGAGGTTGTCCCATATCTCGTAGAGGTCCTTCACGAGCTGGTGGTCGCTGTCTGTAGGCTCAAACTCCTCGCGCATCTGTGGCAGCGAAGTGGTCTCAAGCACGTCGATGATGAGCACCGAGTGGTGGGCAGACAGTGAGCGTCCGCTTTCGGTGATGAGGTTCGGGTGCGGTATCTCGTTCTTGTCCGATGCGTCGACGAAGGTGTACACGCAGTCGTTCACGTACTCCTGGATAGAGTAGTTCACCGAACTCTCTGAGCTCGACGAGCGTGTGCCGTCGTAGTCGACACCGAGTCCGCCACCGCAGTCGACGAAGTCGATGTTGTAGCCTAACTTGTGCAGCTGTACGTAGAAGTTGGCAGCCTCGCGCAGTGCGGTCTGTATGCGTCGTATCTTTGTTATCTGCGAGCCGATGTGGAAGTGGATGAGTCGCACGCAGTCGTGCAAGCCCTTCTCGTCGAGTATCTGCAGTGCTTGCAGCAGCTCCGACGAGCGCAGACCGAACTTCGATGCGTCGCCGCCGCTCTCCTGCCACTTGCCCGAGCCTGATGAAGCCAACTTGATGCGTATGCCGATGTTTGGACGTACGCCGAGCTTCTTTGCGGCAGCGGCGATGAGGCCTATCTCGTTCATCTTCTCAACGACGATGAAGATGCGTTTGCCCATCTTCTGCGCGAGCAGCGCCAGCTCAATGTAGCTCTGGTCCTTGTAGCCGTTGCAGACGATGATGGAGTCGCTCTGGCATTGCACAGCGATTACGGCGTGCAGCTCTGGCTTTGAGCCACACTCCAGTCCGAGGTTGAACTTGCGTCCGTGCGAGATAATCTCCTCTACGACGGGCTGCATTTGGTTCACCTTGATAGGGTAGACGATGAAGTTCTCGCCCTTATAGTCGTACTCCTCAGCTGCCTTCTTGAAGCAGCTCGATGTCTTCTCGATGCGGTTGTCGAGAATGTCTGGAAAGCGCAGCAACACTGGCGGTGTCACGTCGCGCAGCTGCAGTTCGTCCATCACATCGCGCAGGTCGATTTGTACGTTGTCCTTGCAGGGTGTTACGTACATATCGCCCTTGTCGTTCACACCGAAGTAGGATGTGCCCCAACCGTTAATGTTGTAGAGTTCGCGTGAATCATCAATGGTCCATTTCTTCATCTCTCGAGTATTTTTCTCAGGTTTTCTATTGTTGTTTGTATTTTCGTGAAGTTGTCGAGCAAGTCGACGTTTAATGTATAATTAGCTTTTGAGTAGAACGGCTCGCGCTGTGCGAGTTGCTCCACGATGAACGTCCTCACCTCGTCGGGCGACTTGCCGAGCAGCAGCGGGCGCACGCGGCGTCCCATCTGCAGATGCTCGTAGAGCACTTCGGGCGATGCCTTCAGGTACACCACCTGCGCCTGCGAGTTCATGTAGTCGATGTTGTCGTAGAAGCAGGGTGTGCCGCCACCGCATGAGACGACTACGTTTTCAAACTCCGCCACTTCGTGCAGCATGTTGTGCTCGATGCGGCGAAATCCTTCCTCGCCTTTCTCGTCGAATATCTGCTTTATGGTGCGGCGCATACGTGTCTCTATGTACCAGTCGAGGTCGTAGAACGGCACGCCGAGTTCCTGTGCGAGAGCCTTGCCGATGGTTGTCTTGCCGGCTCCCATATAGCCGATGAGGATTATTCTTGTCATTATTTCTTCTTGACTGCGGTGCGCTTCTTCGGTGCCGGTGGGTTCTTGATGATGTCCATGCACTGCTCGTAGGTCAGTTCGGCTGCCTTCTCGTGCAGGTCGCGCGGTATGCGGTAGTTGGCTCCGTCGTAGGCTATGTACGGGCCGTAGCGGCCGTTGAGCACTTCGAGCTTCGGGTCTTCGTCGAACTTCTTCAGGTGGCGCTGCTCCTCTGCCTTGCGCTTCTCCTCGATGAGGCTGATAGCTGTGTCGAGTGTTACGGTCATCGGGTCCTCGTCCTTAGGCAGCGATACGTACTTCTTGTTGTGCAGCACGTACGGACCGAAGCGTCCTGCGCCTATGGTGACGGTCTTGCCCTCGTACTCACCGATGGTGCGTGGCAGCTTGAACAGTTCGAGTGCTTCCTCCAGCGTGATTGTCTCCATGCTCTTGTCGGCAGGCATCTGCGCGAAGCGTGGCTTCTCGTCGTCGTCGGCTGTGCCTATCTGCACCACCGGACCGTAGCGGCCTATCTTCACGAACACTGGGTGTCCGCTTACGGGGTCGGTGCCCAACTGGCGTTCGCCTGCCTTGTGCTCCGAGCGGGCGTTCATCACCTTGTCTACGGTAGGCTCAAACTCCTGGTCGAAGTTCTTCATCATGTCTGTCCACTCCTCCTTGCCGTCGGCAATCTGGTCGAACTGCTGCTCCACCTTTGCTGTGAAGTTGTAGTCCATGATAGCAGGGAAGTTCTCCATGAGGAAGTCGTTCACCACGATACCTATGTCGGTAGGTAACAGCTTGCCCTTCTCATTGCCGGTCAGCTCCATCTTGCGTGTCGGTGTTATCTTGATGCCGCGCAGGGTGTCGATGACGTACGGACGCTCCTCGCCCTTCTTGTCGCCCTTGATGACGTATTCGCGCTGCTGAATGGTAGAGATTGTCGGTGCGTATGTTGACGGACGACCTATGCCCAACTCCTCCAGCTTGTGCACGAGGCTTGCTTCGGTGTAGCGTGTGGGGCCCTGCGAGTAGCGTTCTGTTGACGAAATCTCGCGGCGTGTGAGCACGTCGCCCTCCTTGATAGGCGGTAGGTTGTGAGCGAACTCGTCCTGCTGGTCAGCGTCGTCGTCGGTCGACTCGCGATATACCTTGATGAAACCGTCGAACTTCACCACTTCGCCGTTAGCGATGAAGCGCTCGTCGAACTTCGACGAAGCTATGCTCACGGTAGTCTTCTCAATCTGTGCCTCTGCCATCTGGCTTGCTGCTGTGCGCTTCCAGATGAGGTCGTAGAGTCGACGCTCCTGCGCTGTTCCTTCGATGGAGGTGTTCGCCATGTATGTCGGGCGGATTGCCTCGTGAGCCTCCTGCGCTCCCTTCGAGTGAGTGTGGAAGTTGCGTGGCGAGCTGTATTCTTCGCCGTAGAGCTTTATTATCTCCTCCTTCGCTGCACCGATGCACAGGTTGGAGAGGTTCACGCTGTCAGTACGCATGTATGTGATGAGACCGCTTTCGTACAGACGCTGTGCCACCATCATGGTCTGCGACACTGAGAAGCCGAGCTTGCGGGCTGCTTCCTGCTGCAGCGTAGAGGTTGTGAACGGCGGAGCGGGCATACGTTTCAATGGTTTCTTCGTCACATTGGCTACGCTGAACTCTGCGTCCTTACACTTCTCCAAGAATGCGATTGCCTCCTCGTGTGTTGAGAAACGCTTGTCGAGTTCAGTCTTCACCTCCGACTGCGATCCGTCGGCGTTTGTGATGGCGAAGATGGCGTTGATGCGGTAGTAGGGTTCGCTCTTGAACTGCTGTATCTCGCGTTCGCGCTCTACGATGAGACGCACGGCTACCGACTGCACACGGCCTGCTGAGAGTGCCGGCTTCACCTTACGCCACAGCACTGGCGAGAGTTTGAAGCCCACGATGCGGTCCAATACGCGACGTGCCTGCTGCGCATTAACGAGGTTCATGTCCAAATGGCGTGGGTTCTCGATAGCTGCGAGAATTGCCGGTTTTGTAATTTCGTGGAATACGATGCGGTTCGTAGACGCTTCGTCCAGTCCGAGCACTTCGCAAAGGTGCCATGAGATGGCTTCTCCTTCGCGGTCCTCATCGGATGCGAGCCATACCTTGTCGGCTTTCTTTGCACTCTCGCGGAGGCGTTTCACAAGTTCCTCCTTGTCCTTCGGTATGACGTAAGCTGGCTGCAGCGTGTCTTTGTCTATGCTGAGTTCTTTCTTCTTAAGGTCGCGGATATGACCGTATGACGACATCACCTTGAAGTCGTTGCCCAAGAATTTCTCAATTGTCTTAGCCTTTGCGGGGCTCTCGACGATAACTAAGTTTTCTTGCATTTTCTATATTGTTCTTTAATTTGGGCGCAAAAGTAAGCATATTTTTCTATATACACATTATTATATATGGAAAATTATGTTTTATTAAAAAGCGATTGCCCCGTATTGGGGCGTTTCCTTAGCTGCTATGAACACGTATCGTGGCGCTTCTTCACAAACAGATGCTTTCTACCTCCTGCACTTGCTCGCTCTGAAAATGGCTGTCGCCGGTGATAATGATTGTGTTGGAGCTGGTGGGCGTGAAGCGTGCGAATGCTTGCTCATCTATCTCGCCCGTACAGACGTAGTGAAGATTGCCGATGCTGATGCGCTCGCCACGCCGACAGCCACGTAGGGTTACGCGGATGAGGTGGCGCTCGTTTGGCACGAAGTGCACTATGAGTGTGTCGGCACTCTGTTCGGTGAAGAGTGGGGTGTAGATGCGGCGCATGTGGGCAGCGTTGTCAACGAGTGGATTGATGCGCACGGGCGAGTAGCCACAGATGTCCTCGGCGGATATAGGGGTTGAGGTGGTGTTATGTTGAGATGGTGTAGTGTTGAGATGTTGAGGTGGTGTTGTGTTGTGGTGGTGAGGTGTTGTGGTGTTGTTGTGGTGAGATGTTGAAAGGTTGAGGTGTTGAGATGTTGAGATTTGCTCTACTGCCTGCCACAATGCTAACGGCTGATCTGTGTCTGTCCAGCGATAGGGGTAGGTGTTGCGGTTCATTGCTTCGCCGCCGTCGTGCGTCTGCCAAGTGTCGGCATGTCGACAAAGCCAGCCGTCGGTGTCGTTCGTTGCGAAGTGCGAACTGTCGGCAGCGATGCCGTAGAAGCTGACGCTCACTTGTCGGCGTGTGCGTGTTGAAGGGCAGTAGAGTAGGGCGATGGCGTTGCTATCGGGGCGCAGAAAACGGCGTACGTCGTAGCTGATAGCCATGACAGTGGTGTCGTTCGGTGTGCGGTCAGGTGTGAAGAGGGCAGTCGACACGTTGCGCCCGTTCACGTAGAGCACGAACCGCCCCGTCGTGGCTACGTGTATGTATGCTGTGCGTGGCATATCCTGCTCTTCTATCACAAGCGTGCGGCGAAACCACACGTGCGATGTGTCGTCGGGCGCAGGGTGCGACATCCAACGACAACCGAAGTCGCCAGCCGTGGCGGTGGCAAGCGATGCGGCAAAGAGTATGAGGATATGTATTAGGCGGAGCATTCTTGAGTTGGCTTTTATACAAATGCAAAAAGGCTTGTACCCGATTTGTGTCATCTTGGTACAAGCCTTTGTATGTTTACGCGTCAATGTTAGCGTATGTTGCGTGCTCTTCGATGAACTTACGGCGTGGTTCTACGTCGTCGCCCATGAGCATTGAGAAGATCTCGTCTGCCTCAGCAGCGTTCTCGATAGTCACCTGGCGCAGCAGACGTGTCTTCGGGTCCATGGTTGTCTCCCAAAGCTGCTCTGCGTTCATCTCACCGAGACCCTTGTAACGCTGTGTGTGTATCGACTTGCCATCGTCTACGCCACCTGCGTACTTGTCGAGGAATGCCTGGCGCTGCTGATCTGTGTAGCAGTACTCCTTCACCTTGTTCTTGTAGGTGCAGAGGTAGAGCGGTGGGTTGGCGATGTAGAGGTGTCCCTCCTGGATAACCTTCGGCATGAAGCGGTAGAAGAGTGTCATGATGAGTGTGTCGATGTGTGAGCCATCGACATCGGCATCGGTCATGATGATAATCTTGTCGTAGCGGAGCTTGTCGATGTTTGCTTCCTTGTCGTCCTCGCCCTCTACACCGAAGCGTACGCCGATGCTCTGGATGATGTTCATCACCGACTCCGACTCGAACACCTTATGCCACATCACCTTCTCTACGTTCAGGATCTTACCGCGCAACGGCAGGATAGCCTGTGTGTAGCGGTCGCGTCCCTGCTTTGCAGAGCCACCCGCAGAGTCACCCTCGACGAGGAATATCTCGCACTTCTTCGGGTCGCGGTTAGAGCAGTCGGCGAGCTTGCCGGGGAGTCCGCCGCCGGTCATCGGGTTCTTGCGCTGTACGCTCTCGCGAGCCTTGCGTGCTGCGATACGCGCTGTTGCTGCGAGGATAACCTTGTCGCATATCATCTTCGCCTCCTTCGGGTTCTCCTCAAGATAGTTGGTGAGAGCCTCGCCTACAGCCTGCTGCACGGCACCTGCCACCTCGCTATTGCCGAGCTTGGTCTTTGTCTGACCCTCGAACTGTGGCTCTGCCACCTTGATCGAGATTACGGCTGTGAGACCTTCGCGGAAGTCTTCGCCTGCGATTTCTATCTTCGCCTTCTCAATCTGCTTTGAGATAGCAGGGTCGTTGTCGGCGTAAGTCTTCAGAGTGCGTGTGAGGGCTGCGCGGAAACCGGTGAGGTGTGTACCGCCCTCTATGGTGTTGATGTTGTTTACGTACGAGTGGATGTTCTCCGAGTAGTCGGTGTTGTACATCACTGCCACTTCGATAGGTATGCCCTGCTTCTCTGTCTTCAGATAGATTACGTCATCGAAGAGGTGTGTGCGGTGGCGGTCTACGTAGCGCACGAACTCCTTAAGTCCGTCCTTAGCGTGGAACACCTCTTCGCGTGTCTTGCCCTCTTCGTTGGGGCGCATGTCGCGCAGAGTGATGCGGATGCCGGCGTTGAGGAACGCAAGCTCGCGCATACGGCGTGCGATGATGTCCCACTGGTAGTGGGTTGTGGTGAACACTGTTGGGTCGGGCCAGAACTGCTGGCGTGTACCGCGCTTGTCGGTCTCGCCTACCACTTTCACGGGGTAGAGCGGCTTGCCCTTCTCGTATTCCTGCTGGTATATCTTTCCGTTGCGGAACACCTGCGACTTCATGCGTGTCGAGAGTGCGTTTACGCAGCTCACACCCACACCGTGCAGACCACCGCTGACCTTGTATGAACCCTTGTCGAACTTACCGCCGGCGTGGAGCACTGTCATTACGACCTCCAGAGCCGACTTGTGCAGTTTGGCGTGCATGTCTACGGGGATGCCTCGACCGTTGTCCTGAACGGTGATTGATTCGTCTTCGTTGATTGTTACCTCGATGTCAGTGCAATAGCCTGCCATTGCCTCGTCAATAGAGTTGTCAACGGTCTCGTTCACGAGGTGATGCAGACCCTTTTCGCTGATGTCGCCGATGTACATTGCCGGGCGCTTGCGCACGGCCTCAAGTCCTTCCAGAACTTGTATGTTACTTGCCGAGTAGTTGTTCTCGGTGTTTTGTATTTCTGCCATTTTCGATTATCTATGTTTGGACTACAAAAGTACTAATTTTCCGTGACTTACGGAAATATTAAGGCTTAAAAATGCGCAAACAAAAAAAAGGTCACACTTCGTTTGAAGTATGACCTTAGTATGGGGTTCTGTCAACACGCTCTTAGCCGAGCTTGCTGATATGCAGACACAAACTTGACTTCAAGTTTGCAGCTTTGTTCTTGTGGATAATGTTAGTCTTTGCCAACTTGTCCAGCATTTTCTGAACAGAAGGATAGAGCTTTACTGCCTCTTCCTTGTCCGTCATTGCGCGCAGCTTGCGAACTGCATTACGCATAGTCTTTGCGTAGTATCTGTTGTGCAAAGCCTTAACCTTGTCCTGACGGATTCTCTTAAGTGATGATTTGTGGTTTGCCATCTTGTTTTTTCAGTTTTTTATTTTTTATTGTAGTCCCTAGGAGAGTCGAACTCCTCTTTAGAGAATGAAAATCTCTCGTCCTAACCGATAGACGAAGGGACCAACACTACTTGCATTTTTGCGGATGCAAAGGTACTGCTTTATTTTAAACCCACCAAATTTTCTTTGTTCTTTTTTCTTTAAATAGTGCTTTTTTCATTAATTTTGCCCTTAAATAGACCAAAACAATCAAAAAATGCTGGAAAAAACGCGCGCAATAGTGCTTAACTCATTGAAATACGGCGAGTCGCAAATGATTGTGGATATGTACACCGAAGGGCGTGGTCGTCTCTCTTTCATACAGCGCATACCGCGTCAGGGGCGTGCGGGCATAAAGAAGCAGTACTTCCAACCACTTACCATCCTCGACATCGAGTTCGACTACCGTGCTACGCAGCGCTTGCATAAGTTGCGCTCGGCTGCGGTGGCTTTCCCGTTTCGCTCGTTGCCCTTCGATATGGCTAAGCTGTCGATAGCCCTGTTTGCGGCAGAGTTCACCATTTACGTCACGCGCTCTGAGCAAGCCGCCCCTGCCCTGTATGCCTTCATTGAGCATAGTGTGCGGTGGTTGGATGCCTGTGACGGCAGTTTCGCCAATTTCCACATTATATATATGTTGCACCTCACGCGCTTCTTAGGCTTCTATCCTAACGTGGAGGATGCCACCAGCGGTTGCTGTTTTGACATGCGCGAGGGTTGTTTTGTGTCTGTGGCACCTCCTCATACCGACTTTCTACCTCCGCACGAGGCTGAGAAGATTGGTTTGCTGCTACGTCTGAGCTACGCCACGATGCGCTTGCTGCGCCTCACACGCGAGGAGCGCAACCGTTGTGTCGACGTAGTGCTTGCCTACTACCGCCTGCACCAGCCCGACTTTCCCGAGATGAAGTCGCTCGCGGTGCTGAGGGAGCTGTTCGGATAAAAGTAAAAGAGTAAAAAAGTAAAAGAGTAAAAAGGGTTGGCTAAGGCTTAGTTATTAAGGCTTAGAAAGGCTTAAAGAGGCTTGGTTCGGCTTAGTTAGTTAAGGCTTAGAAAGGCCTAAAGAGGCTTAGTTCGGCTTAAACGCTCCCTTAATGAGGCTTAAACGCTGCCATAAAAAAGAAGAATAATAACCATAAAAACCAAAAGATATGACAAAAATCCGCATTCCGGCAATGGACATCGCGCGTCGTCACCCGCTTTTCTTGAAGGGAACGACCGATGCTGCATACGCACGCTTTGCTTCAGATCTGGCAGAGCTGATGGAGAAACTGAACATTGAAGAATTTAAAGGCGACAACCTGCGTGAGCTTGCTATCGTGCTCACGATGTATTATGAGGATATGATTTCCGACCTCGGCATTTGGAACGCGCTCACCGATAGCTTCCAGGAGTTGTACGGTCGTCAGCTGCCTTTCTACGATGTAGACATGCAGAACTACTATCGCAACGAGCCGAACGTGGAGGACATACGCTTCCTCATCTGGTTGCTCATGACGCGCACCGAGCCGTCGGCTGTGGTGTCGCCCGACACGCCGGCTCTTGAGGCTGCTGCACGCACGGCGTGCTCGCTCATGGATAAGCGCTTTGAGGATATGCCCGTGAACGAGGAGCTGAAGGAGTTCTTTACAAAGGCTGAGTTTGCGCAGAACTTCTACGCGCAGCTCGATCTTATGAAGTGGTCGTACTTCGCTTGCTACGCTTCGTGCAACGAGAATGCGCCGATGCTCATACGCCAGCAGGCGCAGCGTCTCTCGTTCTCGCTCAACTGTCCGCCGCCCATCGCCGTGAACGTGGCTGAGAGCATCGCCATGTTCGAGAACCGCCTGCAACCGCTCGCTATGCGCCCGCAGGACTGGCTGGCACGCATCGTGCGCAACAACGGCAATGCTGAGGCTGCCGACAAGATTGCTTCGCAGCGTTATCTGCCGTTCGACTTCTATCTCATCACCGATGCCGTGAAGGGCGAGAGCATGACGTTCGAGTCGCTGCGTGGCGAGAAGTTCACGCTCAGCGACCACGGTTTGAGCCATCCGCAGCCGGAGTGTTACGACAGCAAGTCGGCAATGGCGTTCTTCGTGGAGTACGGTGGCGAATTCTACATCGGCTCGCAGGGCTCTTGGTCGAACAACACCGAGGCGTTCGACACAGAGAAGAAGGCACGCAAGCATAACACAATGCTCTGCATCGACAACCGTCGCAAGCTCATCGAGGAGAACAGTGGCTCGCCGTTGTTCTACTTCAACAATGCCGACATGCTGCGCCTGTTCCTCACCGACCGTGTAGGACTTCCGAAGAAGACTGTGTCGCAGCTCACGCTGCCACAGGAGGAGATGGACTTCACCGTCTTTGTGCGCGAGTCGGACTTCAACGTGGTCTACTTCCCCAACGTGGCGCGACTCATCTGCGACCCACGCAACCCGCTCTACGATGCCGGGTATGCCAAGGCGAACACCTTCGGCAACATCTTCATGCTGCCGGGCGACATGCTCCGCTACCTCCACGAGCACGATATGCTGCCCGAGGCGCGTATCAACTGCTTCGGCGGTGAGGAGGAGGGCAAGAAGATTGTGAAGGACAACTTCGACTTCTTCGCACGCATGATGCAGGGTAGTGCTTACTAAGCATCGGCATCTGCGCATAAGCAGATGCCGATAATAATATAATGTAATAAAGAATTGGGTATTATGAATATAAAAAGTGTACTTGTGCTTTTGGCGTTCGGGCTATCTGCCTGTAGCAGTGGCAGATATGCCGGCGTGCCGAAAGGGTATCATGCGTTGATTGATCGGACGATTGCCACGGCTGGCGACAATGCCAAGGAGTTGAAGAAGGCATTGAAGGAAGTGCCCCACAACGAACGCGAGGGCATGGCGTTCCTTATTTCGTATATGCCGGAGCGCGACGCAAGGTCGCTCTCTGCAGACTTCCTCTTGGAGAATGTGCAGTACGCCTACAAGGCTCGTGCCGAGTTTCCGTGGGCTAAGGAGGTGCCCGACAGCGTGTTCCTGAACGACGTGGTGGCTTACGCTAATCTGAACGAGAACCGCGAAAGTTGGCGCAAGGACTTCTACGAACGCTTTAAGAAGTACGTGGCTCCGTGCAAGACGATGCGCGAGGCTATCGACTCGGTGAACAAGAACGTGCGCGATGAGCTGCTCGTCGACTACAACACGAAGCGCGAGAAGCCCGACCAGGCTCCTTACGAGTCGATGCGCCAGCACATGGCTTCGTGCTCGGGTCTCTCAATCCTGCTTACCGATGCGTTCCGCGCCGTAGGCATCCCGTCGCGCGTGGCTGGCACTCCGGCTTGGCACGACGACCGTGGCAACCACAACTGGAATGAGGTGTGGATCGACGGTCAGTGGCGCTTCACGGAGTACTATCCTTCCGACGACCTCGACCAGTCGTGGTTCCTAACCGATGCCGGCAAGGCGATAAAGGAGGATGTGAGAAAGGCAATATATGCGGCTTCGTTCAAACCGACAGGTTCTTATTTCCCGTTGGTTTGGGATGAGAACATACGCTACGTTCACGCAGAGAATGTCACCGACCGCTACACGAGTCTCTACCGTGCGCAGCTCTCTGCCACGCCTGCCGACGGCAAGCACGTGGCTCTGCGCGTGATGGTGTTCAGGGACAAGGACCATGCCGAGAATTCGGGCGACCGCGTGGCTACCAATCTCGATGTGTTCAAGGGCGATAAGCAGCTCTACGGTGGTCGCAGCACGGGCGCTACGCAGGACATGAACGATGTGCTTACGTTCAATGTGGAGAAGAACCAGCAGTACATCGTGAAGTTCGTGAACGGCAAGGGCGAAATGCAGACGCAGACCGTGGATGTGGGCGACGAAACGACGACGCTCAAGCTCTACATGCAGTAATCCTTCAGGGGGTGCACTTGTCTCAAGTGCACCAACGTAGTAGCAGTGCACCTTATGTTTTGTTGGGCACTTTATGTTTTGTTGGTGCACTTCGTGTTTTGTTGGTACACCTCGGTTTTGTTGGTACACTTGAGACAAGTGTACCCCCTAATATGTGTTGGTGCACTTGGCGTTTAAGTCATCGGGCGGCGAACGCAATCTGATCGGATTGCGTTCGCCGTCTGCGTGGATTGCGTTCGCCGTCTGCGTGGATTGCGTTCGCCGTCTGATTGGATTGCGTTCGGTGAACGATGACCGAACAAAAGGAAATAGGGTATGAAAGCGCGGCTTTCATACCCTATTTCTATATCTGCCACTATCGCTATGTGGCAATGGTTATCTATTAATCCGACACGGGTCGGATGACGAGACCGTATGCGCGATTTAATCCGCTGTACTTTGTCTCAACCTTTGTGTCGTTTACATACAGACAGTAGGCGTGTTTCGGGGCAATGGTGTAGAGCGATGACGACCAATAAGTGCAGAGCGTGCTCTTACTGGTGAGTGTTATGTTCTGTACGTTGCCGGCTGCGTGGGGGGTGTGTCAAAACTCCCTTATTCTAAAAAAATCACAAAGCCCTGAC
>OIZF01000532.1_pt1 | contig 26221 bp, 16 predicted proteins | sample 1588471 | NCBI WGS metagenome assembly OIZF01 (sample SAMN03283279) | human gut metagenome | biome: human-associated habitat; material: feces | host: Homo sapiens | place: Peru | collected 2012
GCAAAGTATATTGATATAAATGGCAAAGTATATTGATATAAATGGCAAAGTATATTGATATAAATGGCAAAGTATATAAATATAAAAGGCAAAGTATATAAATATAAATGGCAAAGTATATTAGTATTACTTTTTAGCTTCAGAATCTCTTTCCGAAGATGATGTGGAAGAAGGTGGTGGCGAGGATCTTTATGTCGGTCCACAGGCTCTGGTGTTCGAGATAGTAGAGGTCGTAGTCGAGGCGTCGCAACATTTTCTCCATAGTGTCGGTATAGCCGTTGTGTAGGGTGGCATATGATGTAACACCGGGACGTATGGCATACAGTTCGGCATAGCGGGGATTGTGCTGCATAATCTGGTCGATATAGAACTTGCGTTCTGGTCGGTAGCCAATGAAAGCCATATCGCCTTTGAGCACGTTCCACAACTGTGGCAATTCATCAAGATGATGGGCACGCATCCATTTGCCAGCTTTAGTAAGGCGCGGGTCGCATAAGGCTCCGTCGAGCAACAGTTGCGGACCGTCTTTTTCGGCATCGTGAGTCATACTGCGAAACTTATAGATATAAAAAGGCTTGCCATGCAGCCCAATACGCTCTTGACGATAGATGACAGGTTCTCCGTCCTCAAGACGTATTGCCACATAGCATACGAGAAATAAAGGGGCGAAGACGACCAGAGCTATTGCTGAGGCTATAAAATCTATAAGTCTTTTCATTCTATTATATTCGGTTCTTATATTATAACGCAAAAAGAGAACTTTAATTGTATAAAGGTATCTTTAATTTTGGAATGGGGACAGGTTGAGACATGAGAAAATGTTTTTGAAAAGACAGAAGAACATGGTTTTTTGAAAGACAGAAGAACATGAGAACATGTTTTTTTTGAAAGACATGGGAACATGAGAACATGTTTTTTTTGAAAGACAGAAGAACATGAGGACATGTTTTTGTTTGAAAGACATGGGAACATGAGGACATGTTTTTTTTGAAAGACATGAGAACATGAGGACATGTTTTTTTTGAAAGACATGGGAACATGAGGACATGTTTTTTTTGAACAATCCTTACATCTGTAAGGGTTGAGTGTTTTTTTATCATTATAATTTGCCATTGCGACAAAATTTCATTATTTTTGTCGCAAAATCTGCGACGTTATTCTACGCATATTGTCGCATCAAGCTAAAAACATTAGTATAAGTAGGTGTTCATAATTATTTATATAATAACAGCATCACCTACCATAGCATCTATAACCTCATATAACAGTTACGTAGGAGCCGCTACGCGCCTTTATATCTGAGATTATATCTACCATACTATTTAATACTCTTAAATATAAAAATAATTAAGAACACCTACTTATGTATATACACGAAAGAGATAATTGGACGGCATTCAGATGGGACGCTTCTGAACTTACAGCACTGCTCGAAGAAGTGAGCCGTAAGCAAGGATTGCTATATGGTAGACTTGCATCACTTGGTTTCGACAGCAAGCTAAAGGCTATGGCAGAGAATCTGACCTACGACATTGTATATTCATCGGAGATAGAGGGAATACGACTGAATGTTGACGAGGTGCGATCTTCTATAGCCAGAAAACTTGGCATTGAGAATGTCAAGCAGACCGCACCATCTCATTATGTAGACTCTGTTGTAGCAGTTATGCTTGATGCAGTAAACAATTATGATCAGCTATTGACAAAAGAGAAAATATGTGCTTGGCAAGCCTCGTTCTTCCCTACTGGCTTTAGCGAGGGCTCACAAATTGAAGTAGGCAGATATCGTACAAATGAGGAGCATATAGTCTCTGGAATGTTTGGCAGAGAGAGAGTACATTACATAGCACCATCACCTGAACGTGTGGAGAAAGAAATGGCGACTTTTATTGAATGGTTTAATACTGAAGAAAACGTCAGTTCTGTAATCCGCTCGGCTATAGCCCATTTTTGGTTTGTAAGTATCCACCCTTTTGAGGATGGTAACGGACGACTTGCACGAATACTATCCGACATGCTCTTGGCACGTGCCGACAAGAGCGAATTTCGTTTCTATAATATTTCGTCACAAATAAACAATGACAAGAACCACTATTACGACATATTGGAGAAAATGCAGCACGGCGATGGCGACATCACAGAATGGATATCATGGTATGCCCACACTCTATCCATTGCGCTTGATAAAGCTGAAACCATAGTAACTACGATTCTAAACAAAAGTTTCTTCTGGCAAAAGGCGTCTTCTGTTGCATTAAGCCAAAGACAAACAGATGTCCTCAATCTCTTCCTCGATGGTTACGAGGCCAAAATAACATCCAAAACTTGGGCTTCGTTGGCAAAATGCTCTAAAGATACTGCCCTAAGAGACATTCAAGACCTCGTTGAAAAGGATATCCTACGTGAGGATTTTCCTGGAGCTAAGCGTCCAAGCTACTCTATTATCTACGACCCTGAAGATATAACTGCATTCTTCTCGGACATCGATATAAAAGAAAGCAACAATGCCACGTATCTTACAGCTCTGTACAAAGGCAAACAGAGAGTACATGAAAGAATTTTACCATTAGATGCTGAACGATTCAAGAAAGGCGACTTGCCACTTGAGAATCTTCTTGGCAAGTATTGCTCATACATAAGAACAAGTTTTTTTGAAAAGACATGAGAACATGTTTTTTTTGAAAAGACAGAAGAACATGAGAACATGTCTTTTTTTGAAAGACAGAATAGTAGCGAAGGTCTCCGGCCTCCGCAGCAATCAATTGTACAACCTCTATTATTAGTAATGAGCTTGTTGTTTGGCGACGCTAAACAAAGACATGAGAACAGAAGAACATGTTAGCACATCAGTTTAATCAGATAATCCGCATCCATTTATTATTGAATATAGATTATTCTGATTTTACTGAAATACTGTCTCAAAGCGAAGCATCAGTTTAATCAGAAAAATCCGTATTCATTTATTATTGAATACAGATTCTGCTGATTTTACTGAAGTACTGTCTCAAAGCGAAGCATCAGTTTAATCAGAATAATCTGTATTCATTTATTATTGAATACAGATTATGCCGATTTTACTGAAATACTGTCTCAAAGCGAAGCATCAGTTTAATCAGATAAATCCGTATTCATTTATTATTGAATACAGATTCCCCGCAGCAATCAATTATACAAACTCTATTATTAATAATGAAGATTTGTATTCGACTTGATGCTGCGGAGACCGGAGACCTCCGCTACTATATAAAAAACCACCCAACCCTTACAGATGTAAGGATTGGGCGGACCGGAGATGTCTTGTGCTTTTATTTGAATGTCACAAAACTACAAATTGATAGGATATATTTCTCTTTTATGCTGTGCGCAAAGTAGGGAAATGGTATTTACCATATTACTTCTTTACAACCTTAACAGCCTTACCGTTCTTAACAACAATGTTAACGCCACGCTGCAACTTGTCAGTACGAACACCGTTGAGCTGATAGATACCGTCAGCACCCTCGCCAAACTCGTCAACATTGATACCGTTGATACCAGTAGCAGTCTTATCAAGAGTTACCTTGAGTGTGATGTCCTCTGAATAGTAGGTGTCATCACCAGTACCGTTAATCTCACCAACAGTAATTTCAGAACCATCAACAAATGTATTGTCTGCAATAACCTTTACACTGCAAAGAGTACCCTTGTTCAATGCAAACTTGTTGTCCAATGACAATGGATCACCGAAGATGATGATAGACTGACGTTTTGGGTTGTAAATAACGTTGTGCTTAGGACAAGCAGTACCAGCCTGCTCTGAATCCTCTACTACACTAAGACCCTGTGGCAACTTAACTCTTAAACCAGTATTGTTGATATAACCCTTTGGCAAATCAAGGTTAAAAGTAAGAGTCTGCTCCTCACCGACCTTGATAGCTGGCAATTCGGCAGTTACAAACATCTGGTTGTCTGTACTAACAACTTTAGCAACGAAGTCGGCTGGCTTGAAAATAGGAGCGTCGTCGTCGCCCATAGAAATGTCTGTAGAAGTAAGACGGATTTCCTTTGCACCAGTGTATGTAGGAGCAACATTTACCTCAAAAGTAAAGATGTCACCCTTGCCTGCAGGGAGATACTTCTTAATTGTATAAGCAGCCAAGTAAGCACCATTAGCATGTACGTAATCCTGAGAAAGAGATACATTGTACAACTTTGTGCGTTCTGTTGTGTTTACAACAAAGTTCTCACTACCTGGTTCTTTTGCTACGAAAGAAAGTCCCTCAGGAAGAACAATCTTAGTCTCGATAGTAGCAACCTCTTCATCGTTATCGAATCCGATAGCCATAGTCGCTTTTTCGCCTGGCTTCAAGAATGTAACATTCTTCAATGTTAGTCCTCCTGCCATAGCGTTTGCACTTACTATAAGAAGCATTGCAAAAGCGAAAAGGCAGCTATATAGTCTTTTTTGTTTCATAATTTTATTAGTTTATTCATTTAACATCTATAATGGGGATGCTCTTATGAGCATTCCCCAATATGAATTTTTTAGTGATTTTTCTTGTACTCAGCGTACTTAGACATGAATGCGTCGAATGTCTTGCTGTCAAGAGTTGTTTCGAAGTTATCAGCAGCCTGCTTGAAGTCCTTGCCGTCGATTACACCATCACCGTTAAGGTCGAGCTTACCACCGTTAGCCTCTTCGGCAGCCTTCTTGAGGATGTCGGCAACCTTACCAGCCAACTCGTCAAGACCTGCGATGAAGCCATCCTTATTAGCGCTGATAGTATTGTTCTTAACTGCAACGTCAATAGAAGACTTGAGGTTAGTGAACTGGCTGTCAACATCGTCAAGTGATGCACTTGCTTCTGCCTTAATTTCAGCCTCATAAGCCTCGATAGTCTTACGAGCGTCAGCAATTACCTTTTCTACCTCAGTAACCTTAGCGCTTACGATAGGAGCAGCAGCCTCGTTAGCCTTGAATGTAGGATAGTTCTGGATCTTGAACATGTCTGCATCGTATTCGTCGAGAACCTTCTTGATCTCAGCTTCCTTCTGGCTTGCAGTGAGGCAAGACTCCTCAAGAGTTGTAAGAGCACCAGCGAGCTTAGTGTTAGCCTTAGTGAGGGCATCCTTAACGTCGAAGTGATCCTTAGCCTCAACATTGTTCTTCTTCTCCCAGTCGTTAACTGTCATCTGGAGAGTAGTCTCGTCCTTCTTAGCGAAGTTCCAATCTACCTTCTTGTCGTAGATAGTAGAATACTGAGTTGTGTATGACTTCAACTCGCCGTTGAGAGTTTCTACAGCTGGCTTAACCTTAGCAAGAATTTCGCGGATAGCTCCAACCTTATTGGCAAGGATGTTTTCCTTGAACTTCTCCTCTGTGCCGTCAAATGCAGCAAGGCGTGCAATCTCATCCTCTGCAGTCTTGATGAAGCCGTCGCCTACCCAAGTCTGAGTTCCATCCTCGTTGGTAACTTGCTTCTTAGCCTGAATAAGGTCGTAAGCCTCGATGAATGCGTCAACAGCCTCGTTGCTCATCTTCTCGTTCTTATCACCTGGCTTAACGTTCCACTTAGCGTCAGAGATAAGTTCCTTGGCGTTCTCAACGTCAACATCTGTGAGGTATGTGTTAGCTGCTGCATTTGCCTTAAGAGCTGCTTCAACTATTTCGTCATATACCTTCTTGGCAACATTCTCAACCTGAGTCAGATAGTCTTTCTCAACGTCCTCTGTGATACGATAGAGGTTCTTGTTAGCCTCGTAGTGTGCGCCAAATTCAGCATCAGACTCCTTCTGAATATTTGCTGTCTTCTCGTCAACAAGCTTCTGAACCTTCTCTATCATCTCATCAAGACCATTGATTTCGCTGAAGAGGGTATTGAGGTTAGCCTTCAAGTCGTCAGAAGCACTCATTGTTGCGTCAAGAACCATCCAGTTCTTAATCCAACCTACATAATCGTTGTAATCCTTGCGAACATCCTCTATAGCACCATTGATACGCTTCTGTGCATCGATGTTGTTCTGGTTGATCTCCGTCTTCTGAGCGTTAAGGGTCTTTTCCCAAATCTTCTTAACCTCACCATTCAACTTATTGATTTGATCAACGAAGTTAGCATAGTCGGTCTGTACTGTAGTGAATTGTGAATCCTTGAAATTCTTCTTGATCTTGTCCAGATTGTTCTGCTGTGTTGAGAATTTCTTCTGGTAATCAAGTTTTGTTTCAGGCTCGTTCTCATACTTTGCAGAAACCTCATAAGCATATTTAGTCAAGTTCTTCTGAGCCTCTTCAAGTTTAGTGGTGAGATCAGCCTTTGCCTTATTTACCAATTCTGTGTAGAAACCATCAAGCTTAGTGCTTACACCTGCAATATTTGCAACGAATGTAGTGTATTGATCTTCGCTATACATATAGCGATTGTCAGTCTGCTTAACCTCGTTCTGCATGCTTACAATCTGCTCCTTAAGCAAGGTGTAGTCATTGTCCTGATCCAAGTCGAATGGCTTACCAGCCTTAAGAGCAGCCTCAACCTTCTCTACCTTAGTAGAAAGATCGTTGATAGACTTCAAGTTGTCACGCTCGAATATAGCGCGGGCAATAACATTGTCAAGCTTCTCGCCTACCTCTGTGTACAACTGAACGAAGTAATCCTTATCGTTGGTCTCAAAAGCGTTGGGGAACTTGCTGAGCTCGGCAATAGCCTCGTTCTTGATAGTTTCATTAACCTCCTTTTTGAGGTTGTCCCACTCACCCTTAAGCCAAGTTGTCTTAAAGTTGCCATTGTTAATCTTGGTAACATTACCGTTCTTATCTTTAGTTGCGGTAAAGTCATGTGTAAACAAAGCCTTGTTGTTGATTTCTTCTCCACCGTTTGCTGTCCATTCTGCAATAGTAGCAGTTCCGTTAGCCTTATCAAGTTTGTTAAGAGCCTTATTTGCTTCGGTTGTAGTAATATCCTTAAACAACTTGAAAGTGCTCTTTGCTTTAGCTACAGCGTCCTGGGCATCCTTAATAGCACCATATCCATAATCAGGAATTAAGGTAGTGCTGTTCAGCTTAGCTTTGAGCGCATCCTTAACCGCGTCTGTTACACCATTTGCTTCCTTCTTTTCTGCGAGTTCAGCCTTAACAGCCTGAACCTTCTCGCCTGCCTTACTGATAGCCTCCTGTACCTTTGTATAGAAGCCTTCATATGTAACATACTTAGCAACAGCAGCGATAGCCTTACCCATCTCGTCGTAAGCTTTGTCTATTTCTGCCTGGATAGCACGAGTGTTGCTTGACTCAACAAAAATCTTTGTCACAGCAGCATTCTCAGCAAGAGTAATAGTCAAGTTGCCGTCAGCTGCAACAGCATACTTGCCATTTTCATTCTTTGTCAGTTCTACACCACCCAAACTTACGGTGATGTCTCCCGTTGCTGTCAAGGTAATTTCGTCACCGCTTGTTACAGGAAGGGTGAATGCCTTGCTCTCCTCATTGAATTGAAGTGAAGAACCTTCTTCTTTTGCATTAGCAACAGGGTTTGCGAAGTTGAAGTCGTTAGCCATAGCTGTTCCTGCAACAGCAGACATGGCAGCCATCAAAGTCAAGATTTTTTTCATAATCTTTAATTTTTATTTGTTATTACTTTAGTTTGTTTTGCAGGATAGAAGAGCCAATTTAGTTTTCACATTCTTTGGAGAACGTGGAAAATATACCCTTGTCAATTTGCCCTTTGTCTCCTTCTCTGATGCAAAATTCGTTAAGTTTTTTGAATTGGTGTATATCCTAAAGTTCATTTTTCGTGAAATATACGCTTTTTTTCGTGAAGTAAACGTTTGCTTGACATAGCTCAATTGTGTTGACTATCGTCTTATATATAAGGTGTATCTATTACACTAAAGGGAAAATGAATAAAAATGTTCGATATTTTGGCAATTCACGCAAAATTATTATTTATTCACGTAATTTTAACAGGTAAATATGCTTTATTTAAAAATATATTCGTAATTTTACAACGACAAACTAAAATCTGACTATATATTATGAAATTGAAGCTATACAATCGTGACGAAATATTCCTGGTAAATCTTGATACGGTACTATATTTTAAGGCAGAAGACCATTATACCAGTGTCTACTATGCAAAAGATACTAAGCAGTTTCTTCCATTCGGGCTCTCGCAGCTTGAGGAGGCTATAAAGAATCAGACGAACTGTAGTGAATCTTTCGTCAGAGCAGGGCGTAGCCATTTGCTCAATTTTGAAAAGGTGGTGCATGTTAGCGTGGCTAAGGAAACGGTAACAATGTACGATAATGTTGACACATTCGTGACGGTGCATGTGTCGCGCAGTGTAGTTAAGGATCTTGCCAATAAAATGAAAAGTGGCGAGTCTAAAGACAAATCTTGTAGGGGGGGGGAATTTCCATAAGCCCTTTACTGGTTTAGATTTCATATTCTAAGGAAACAATTTACAATGACATAAATCAAATCTGTTCGTGAGAATAGACTCATAAAATCAACTTTTTCATTATAGAAAGGAACAGCAGAATAGTTTTTGTATTGACAATTTGAAAAAATCAATTTTTTTTCATTTAAGACAAGAAAGTCCAGACACTTAAGGTTGGTGTGAGAATATAGACCTTAAGTTCTGGACTTATTTTTTTTTGAGCTTTTTATTTAGTGTTCTGTTTAGAACATCTTGTCTGGATATACACCCTCGTCGTGAAGCTTCTGGAACTTCTCAACAACACTTGGACGATCCTCTGGATAAGTTACGCCGAACCACTTAGATGTGGTGTCGAGCACCTCGCAAGTGGCTGTGCCGTCGTGGATGAGTTTGTCTACCATCAATGGGATGAAGAATTCGCTCTTCGGGTTCTCCATGTTCTTCGGGTCAGAAAGGAATTCCTTGAAGAACTCGTTGCTGTGCTTAAAGTAGTCGGGAGTGAAGCCCCAGAAGTTCATAGATACAGGAGTTGTGTCGGGGATAGCTACCCATGTCTCGCCATCGTCTGCAAGATATTTAACAACACCGTCGAAGCGCTGAATCTTTGTGCGCTCAACTACAGATGTGAGGTGGTGGTTCTCGTCGTTCTCGCATACGCCACGGCTAACAGAACCGCTGTCGGAGAGAGTGTTGCCTACGCGGAAGCCTACCATAGCATACTTGCCAGTAGAGCCTTCGGGCAGTTCGCTAAGCCACTTGCCAAGCACCTTGAAGGCGTCGCGGTCGTAGAAGTCGTCGCAGTTGAGTACTGCGAATGGCTCATTGATTACGCTTTCACCCATCATCAATGCGTGGTTAGTGCCCCAAGGCTTAGTGCGGCCTTCTGGACATGTGAAGCCCTCTGGCAGAGCGTCGAGCGACTGGAACACGAGTTCGCAAGGGATGTGACCCTCATATTTAGAAAGCACGATACGACGGAAGTCGTCCTCGAAGTCTTTACGGATTACGAACACCAACTTGCCGAAGCCGGCATTGATAGCGTCGTAAATAGAATAGTCCATAATAGTTTCGCCGTGAGGACCCAGTGTATCAAGCTGCTTAAGTCCACCGTAACGGCTGCCCATTCCGGCAGCAAGAAGGAAAAGTGTAGGTTTCATAATCTTTTGTTAATATGTTAGTTTATGTAAACAAATCCATGTTACTGGCATAATGCTTAATTCAAGTTTCGCAAGCGAAAGAAGTTATTGGAAGTTATTGGAAGATAACTCGCTTCGCTCGTGAATTTAATGGACAATGCCCATATAGTTTAAGCTATAAAGCTATTGTCTGTTAACTTCCAAAACGACCGAAGGGAGGGCTAACTTCTTTAATTCCATTTACTTCTGAACTTGCGAAAGTTCAATGCTTAATATATATCAACTACAAAAGTAACAAAATAGTATGAGATAAAAAAACTTTGGGCAAATATTTTTTATTTTTCCTTTATTTATTCGGCTTTCTCCATATCTTGTAGCCTAATGCTGCCACTACCACACTCATCACTGGAGATATGATGTTGAAGAAGCAATATGGCAGGTATGTGAATGTAGCCACGCCCAATACCGTACTCTGTGTCATACCACACGTGTTCCAAGGTACAAGTACCGAGGTAACGGTTACGGCGTCTTCGGTAGTGCGGCTAAGCAGTCGGCGCTCGTATCCCTCGCGGTCGTATATATCGCGAAACATGTTGCCTGTAAGCAATATGCAAAGGTACTGGTCGGCTATAGCCACATTGAGCATAACGCCAGTAGCGGCTGTAGAGCCCACGAGCGACGTGCGTCCCTTAACCATATGTATAAACAGGCGTGTTATGCCCCCCACCATGCCACCTGCAGCCATGCATCCTCCAAAGCACATGGCACAGATGATGAGCCATATTGTAGGCATCATGCCAGCCATGCCGCGTGTGGATACAAGGTCGGCAAGCATAGGATTGTCGGAGTGGAGAGCTGTGCTGCCATATACGCTCTTCATGGCAGCCTTGAATAATGAAGGGTCTATTTCGCGCATAGCATCTGTCTGGAACACCAAGCCGAATACTACGGCAAGTAATATGGATAGGAACAGGGTGATGACAGGCGGTATCTTGCGTGCTATCATCAGTCCTGTGAGCACGGGTACAAGCAGTAGCCACGGTGTGATGTTGAAGCGTGTGCCAAGCGACGATGCAAAGGTGGCAATGTCTTGCGAACTGCTTGTAGAGCAAAAGAATCCAGCCACGGCAAAGATGATGAGCGCTATAGTGATAGAAGGCACGGTGGTTATGAGCATATAGCGTATGTGCGAGAACAGCGGTACGCCAAGCGAGCCCGATGCAAGTGTGGTGGTTTCGGATAATGGCGATATCTTGTCGCCAAAATAGGCACCCGATATTATAGCACCAGCTATCCATCCGTCGTCAAATCCCTGGGCGCGTCCGATGCCCATAAGAGCGATGCCAATTGTGGCAATAGTGGTCCACGACGACCCCGTCATAACACTTACCAATGCGCATATAAGGCATGACGAGGCAAGAAACACGCCGGGATGGATAATGTGTAAGCCATAATATATGAGCGATGGTACAACACCGCTAACCATCCATGCGCCACCAAGGGCACCTATTAGAAGCAATATAACCAAGGCACTTGCCACACTCGACACATTCTTGACAATAGCCTTCTCAAAGCTTGCCCATGGCACATTGAGCCAACCCATGCCTATCAGTACACATAGGGCAGATACCGCAAGCAACGTTATCTGTGATGCTCCGTCGAGTGCATTGCTGCCAAAGGAGCGTATGGTGCACGTAAGCATTGCCACGAGCATTACGATAGGCATAAGCGATAGTATTGCCGAAGGGCGTTTCTTGAGATGTTGTTCTTGTTTTGAGCTTTTTTCCATTTATTGTGTATTAATGTTTTGGTAGGAGGTATGATTTCTGAACCATACATTATATCTTATGCTGTATAAATATGCAGTTGCTTGCAATTGGCGTGCAAAGATAGCGCTTATTTGGCTAAAAAACAACATGATAAATGCATAAATCTAAACATAATGTGTATATTTATATAAAACGCGAATAGCTATTGTATAAATATACAACGGTTTATAGCCCTACAAATAATAAGTAATGTAAATCAAAGCAAAAAAGCTTGTGGGGCAATAGGCATCGTGTGGAGATTTTTAGTAACTTTGTGGAATAATACACCTTATTAATTAGAACATATATAAAAGGAAGGATAGGAATCCGCATGAAACCGGTACTAAAGAAAACTCTAAAGATAGTGGCGGCTGTAGTCGCCATACCCGTTGTCATCGTCATGTTGGTGGCGGTGTTGCTATATGTGCCTGCTGTGCAAAACTGGGCAGTAGATCGTGTAGCCGACTATGTGTCGTCGTCAACCCGTATGACTGTTGGCATTGACCGTGTTAGACTGCGTTTTCCTCTTGATCTTGCCGTATACGGATTGCGTGCTACGCAACCCAACGACTCGCTGTATAATGTTACCGATACCATTGTAGATGCCAGTGAGCTTACGGTAAGCGTGCGACTGATGCCATTGCTGAAGAGTAATGTTGTGGTAGATAAACTCGACTTTAACGATGTGCGCCTAAATACAGCCCAGTTTGTGCCGTCGGCACGTGTAAAAGGCAATGTTGGCAGATTGCTATTGCGGAGTCGCGGCATAAATATTGCCAAGGAGACTGTAAGCGTAGACAATGCCTCGATAGCCGATGCACACATAGACGTGGCATTAAGCGACACCGTGCCCGAGGATACTACAAGCGCGCCAACACGATGGCAGATAGCTGTGGGCAAGCTAAAAATAGAACGCTCTGAAGTGGGATTGCACATGCCAGGCGACACGCTGCGCATAAACACAGGCATTGAACAGCTTAAGGCAGAACGTGGCAATTTCGATCTATTGCGTGGAATTTATCGCCTGGACATGCTCGATTGGCAAGGAGGAACACTTGGTTACGACAACCGCTACGAGAAACCATTGCCGAAGGGGTTTGACTTTAACCATATAGCATTATCTGATATAAAGTTGGGTATCGACTCGTTGCTCTACGGCGACGGAAGCCTTGCCATGCACTTGCGCCAATGTGCCATGAAGGAAAGTAGCGGACTTGTATTGAAAGAACTAAGCTGCAATGTAAAGCTTGATACAACGCATGTCAGCATGCCCGACCTAAGATTGCGCACACCAAAGTCGATGCTCACGGCAAATGTAGACATGGACTTCTCCACATTTGCCGATAAGAATCCGGGCAAGATGAAGGTGGACCTAAAGGGATATGTGGTAAAGAGCGACTTTGTGCCGTTGCTTGCCTCCTTGCCAAACGCATTGCTGCGCAGTATGCCCGACACTCCGATAACACTTAATGTCGATATCGACGGCAATATGCGCGCGCTCAATATACGACAGATGGATATAACTTACCCAACTGTGTTTGCTATGAAAGCGCATGGTAAGGCGCAAAACCTTATGTCGACCGACCGTATGCGTGCCGACATCACTGCCGACGCACATGCATACAACCTGAACTTTGTAAAGACAATGCTGCCAAAGTCGGCTGCCAATGCCTTCAATATACCATACAACATCAGCCTAAAGGGCAACTTCAATGCCGACGGTACACGTTATGCAGCACGTTTCAAGGCAGAGCAAGGTGGAGGAACGGTTAGCGGCAACGCCACATTCGACTCGCGACGTATGGCTTATAACGCGAAACTTGACGCCAGCAATCTGCAATTGCGCAATTTCTTGCCCAACATGCCGTTGCATCCATTCAGCGGAACACTTACTGCCAATGGTGTAGGTGTAGACTTTCTGTCGCCAAGAACAAGACTTAATGCCAATGGCGCGGTAGAACAGTTTGGCTACGATCGCTACGATCTGTCGGATATGAAGCTAACTGCTGAGGTGAATAATGGTACAGGACGTGCCGTATTGCAAAGCCATACACCACTGATAGACGGTACTATCGACCTAACAGCCCTACTTAATCCAAAGCAGGTAGACGCCCACTTGGTGTGCGACCTTATAAATGCCGACTTTATGCGCATGGGCTTAACCAAGCGTCCATGCTCGACATCGCTCACCGCAGACGTAAAGATGAAGAGCAATCTAAAGACTAACCATAGCGTGCACGGTACGGTAGGCAACATCGTTATACGCGATTCGGCAAATGCCTATCGACCAGAGAATGTATTTATGGACTGCTTTACACGTAGCGACTCAACACATGCTGCCATCACTTGTGGCGACTTTGTGTTGCGTCTTGACGGTGCCGGGTCTATCGACCATATACTAAGTAGGCTTGAGGCTACAAACGCTGAGGTAGAGAAGCAACACAACGAGCGCTATATAGACAATATGCTTATACGCTCGAGTCTGCCCGATGTGTCGCTTTATGCCAATGTGGGCAAGCAGAATGTGTTCAGTAGAATGCTAAAACGTTTTGGTTACGACTTCCATAATGCCTTTGCCGACCTTGCCGTATCGCGCAAAGAGGGTATTAATGGCCGTTTGAGTATTGACTCGCTTGTGGCTTCTGGAGTGCAGATAGACACAATACGCATGGCGTTTACATCCGATTCGGCAAAGACAAACTTTGAGGGACAGATACGCAACAACCGCTCTAATCCGCAGTTTGTGTTTAATGCACAGATGCGTGGAGCCGTAACAAAGGAGTCTATATATTTAGGTACGCGTGTGTACGATGGCAGAGACCGGCTCGGCATAGCCCTTGGTTTGAAGGCCGACATGCAACCTGGCGGTGTGAAGATGTCGTTAGGCGGCATTGATCCAGTGTTGGGCTACAAGAAGTTTAAGGTTAATAAGGACAACTATGTGTTCTTTGCCGAGAACCAGCGTATATCAGCCGACATGCGCCTACGTGCCGATGACGGCATGGGTGTGCAAATATACTCGAACGACAGTACAGAGACAAAGCAAGACCTGAGTGTGAGTCTTAACCAGTTTGACTTGCAAAAAGTGCTTGCCGTAGTGCCATATGCGCCACAAGTAGCAGGTCTGCTTAATGGTGACTTCCACTGGACAGTGTCAGAGGAAGGAAGTATGTCGGTATCGTCGTCGGTAAGTGTAGACCGAATGGCTTATGAGGGATGTCCTATAGGCAATTTGTCGAGCGAGTTTGTGTACATGCCTAAGGACAAGGGTAAGGAGCATTATGTGGACGGTACACTGTCGATGGACGACTATGAGGTATGTGCGCTATCGGGTATGTATAATGCCGAAGGCGAGGGCAGCATAGATGCTGACATGACACTGTCGCGCACGCCTCTGCTGTTGCTCAATGGATTTGTGCCCGATCGCCTGATACATTTCAAGGGATATGCACAAGGAGAGGTAAAGGTAAAGGGTTCGCTGTTGCGTCCTGATGTAAATGGCGAACTATACTTTGACTCAGCCTATGTGGCAAGCGACCCATATGGTGTGCAGATGAGGCTATGCGACGACCAGTTGACAATAAACAACAGTAGGTTGCAGTTTGAGAACTTCCAGATGTTTGCACGCAACGGCAATGCTCTAACGCTGTATGGATACTTCGACTTTGCCAACTTCGACCGCATGAATACCTATCTGCGCATGCGTGCTGACAATTATCTGCTGATAGATGCCAAGGAGAACGCACGCTCGGAGGCTTTTGGCAAGGCTTATGTAAACTTCCTTGGTTTGGTGGATGGTCCGCTTGACGCATTGCGTATGCGTGGAAAGTTGGATGTGTTAGGCTCGAGCGATGTGACGTATATATTGCGCGACTCGCCATTGTCTACGGAGAGTCAGTTGGATGGATTGGTTAAGTTTGTAAACTTCCGCAATCCTGAGACGGCAACCGTAGTAAAGCCTCCTATCAACGGACTGAATATGGACCTTACTGTGAACGTGGATGATGGCGCTCATGTGTTGTGTGCACTCAATCCAGACCAGTCGAATTATGTAGACCTTATAGGTGGTGGCAATCTGCGAATGCTATACAATGCCACAGACGGACTGTCGCTATATGGCAGATATACTATAGCCGAGGGCGAGATGAAGTACTCGCTGCCAGTGATACCGCTTAAGACCTTCACTATAAAGGATGGCAGTTATGCCGAATTCTCGGGCGACCCAATGAATCCTCGACTCAATATAACAGCCACTGAGGAGAACAAGACAACGGTGGCTACCGATGGCGGAACAGGCAGAAGTGTAATGTTTGAATGTGGTGTGGAGATAACGAAGACACTGCAAGACATGGGGCTGCAGTTCATAATCGATGCTCCTGACGACCAGCAGATGCACAATGAACTAATGACACAGTCGGTGGAGAATCGCGGCAAGCTTGCTGTAACTATGCTTACTACGGGCATGTATCTGTCGGACAACAATCTTGGATCGTTGTCGGTAAACTCGGCTCTAAGCTCGTTCCTTAGTTCGCAAATCAACAGCATATCGGGTAGTGCCTTGCGTACATTGGACCTATCGTTCGGTATGGACAACACAACGTTGGGAACAGGCGAGGTGCACACCGACTATTCGTTTAAGTTCTCAAAACGTTTGTGGAACAACCGTCTGCGTATAGTTATAGGTGGAAAGGTATCGACAGGCGCTGAGGTGGAGAATCAGAATGACACCTTCTTCGACAATGTTACGCTTGAGTATAGACTGTCGCCAACATCCAACAAGTATCTAAAGCTGTTCTACGACCGCGACTCGTACGATTGGCTCGAAGGTTATGTAGAACAGTTTGGCGGTGGTTTCATATGGAGGCGTAAGTTGCGACACTTCAAGGATATCTTCAGGTTTGGAAAAGAGAAGCCTGAAGTTGGTGATACGATAAGAACGAAATAAACATGAAAAGAATAATATATATATTAATAATGTGTGCCTTGCTCGTGGCTTGCTCCGAGACAAGCTCTGTGCCAGCCGACGACAAACTGTTTACTGGTTTGCGCACAACTGTATACGAAAACTATACACCCAGCGAACACTTCTCCACTGTTAAGGAAGAAGTGGAGGCAGCACTTGCTACTGCACCAAACGGTTCGTTTCTCGGCAGTCCGTATATACGTATGCCGTGGCCGTCGTATCGTTTGTGTATATACAACTGGTTTCGTGACTCGGAAGAAGGACCTGGCAAGTGGCTGCGCAAGACATTTGGCAAGGCACCAGTATTATTAAGTGCTGTCAATCCATCGTTGCATGCACAGGTAACGAAAGAGTTGTTGAGATCGCGTGGCTACTTTGGTAATTACGTCAACTACGACGTGCTGACCAACGACAGTACCAAGCGTGCCAAGGTAAAGTATACCGTGAATCTTGGTCCGTTGACCACTATCGACACCCTTACCTACCACAATTTCCCCGAAGCGGCTGCTCATCTAATAGATTCGACACGTTCGGAGGCTGTGGTAAAGAGTGGCGATCCATTCGACGTGGCAACACTTGATGCAGAGCGAACACGAGTGTCTACATTGTTGCGCAATAACGGATTCTTCTATTACCAACCTTCGTATGCAACATATCTTGCCGATACCTTGGCCATGATGGATAAGGCACAGGTGCGACTGCAGTATGCCGATAGCTTGCCGTCGAGAGTAGGCAAGCAATGGTATATAGGATGTATCAACCTTGAGATGCGCCGTACTGCCACGCAAGAGTTGACCGATACGGTGAACCATAAAATATACACAATGATATATTCGGGAAGACGTCAGCCTATACGAAGCTTAGTATTGATACGCGACATGAAGCTTCGTCCGCATAAACTATATAGTTATGCCGACTATGTGCAGACAATAAACACACTAACTTCAAAGGGACTCTTCTCGCGTGTGGACTTGGGGTTTGCACCGCGCGACACATCAGAGGCATGCAATGTGCTTGACATTACGCTCAACTGTGTGTTTGACAAACCTTATGATATATACTTTGAGGGCAACCTTGTAGGAAAGACAACGGGGCGTGTTGGTCCGGGTATGACACTTGGTTTTGCCAAACGTAACGCCTTTCGTGGAGGTGAGAAACTGTCGGTTAATCTTAATGGATCGTACGAATGGCAGACAGGACATAGAGCTGATGGCACAAGTTCCAAGTTCAACTCGTATGAGTATGGTGCCGATGTGTCGCTTGAGTTTCCGCGCCTGCTCTTTATAGATAACTACCTCACTAAGCGACGCCTGAAGAAGTGGCAGAAAGGTAAGCGTGTTATACCTTATTATACTACACCAAACACACTGTTGAAGGCGGCAAGCAATGTGCTTAACCGCTCGGGCTACTTCAAGCGCCACATCGTGTCGGGCGAATTGACTTATACCATTCAGCCTTCGGCTACAAGGCTGCATCAGTTCTCGCCACTTATACTACAGTATGAGTTTATGAAGGACAAGTCGGCTGCATTCAACGAGGTGCTGCAACAGAGTCCGTACCTTATGGTTTCGATGGCCGACCAGTTTGTGCCTAAAATGCGATACACATTTACCTATCAGTCGCCATCTACCTATCGTAATCCAATCTACTGGCAGACCACAGTGAGCGAGGCATCAAACATATTGGCATTAGGCTATATGGCTTTTGGACAGCGGTGGAAAGAGACGGGCAAGAAGATGTTTAAGAATCCATTTGCACAGTTCCTGAAGGTTGAGACCGACTTGCGCAAGACGTGGCAGGTGACAGAGCATAGTCAGATAGTGGGACATATCAATACGGGTGTGGTATGGGCTTATGGCAATGCCAAGTCGGCTCCGTATAGCGAGCAGTTTTATGTAGGGGGAGCTAATAGTATACGTGCTTTTAATGTTCGAAGCATTGGTCCAGGTAGCTACTATACCAATCAGTCAAAGTTGTCGTATATGGACCAGACTGGAGACATCAAACTCTTGGCCAACCTTGAGTATCGTCCGCGTATAATGGGCAATCTATATGGTGCACTCTTCCTTGATGCAGGCAACGTATGGGCTTTGCGCAATGATGGCTACCGCACAGGCTCGCAGCTTCGCCTGAAGAACATATTTAAGGAGACAGCTCTTGGTACCGGTATAGGCATACGCTATGATATGGACTTCTTTGTTCTGCGTCTCGACTGGGGCGTAGGCATACACGTGCCCTACAAGAATGGATTCTACAACTTCGATCATTTCAAGGACTCGCAGAGTCTGCACTTCGCCATTGGATACCCGTTCTAAGGAGTGGGTAGAGTTGTTGTTTTTATCACCTCCTACTTGCCTATAGAGAAGTGGTAGCGGCAATGGCTGGTATACTTCTTGCCAGGCTCAAGCAATGCGCTCGGCCATTGAGGCTTATTGGGCGAGTCGGGATAGTGCTGGGTTTCGAGGCACACAGCCGAGTGGCGCGGATATCGGTAGCCGTGCTTGGCGGTGAAGGAAGCGTCGAGGAAGTTGCCCGTGTATACCTGTATGCCCGGCTCGTTGGTGTAGACATCCATGCGTATGCCTGTGGCAGGACTATAAAGGGAAGCTGCTATGAGCTTGTCGTTGCCCTTACCCTTACGCCACGTGTTGAGACACCAGTTGTGGTCGAATCCGCTGGCGTTGCGTGTCATGTCAAACTGCTTGTTGTTGATGTCGCGGCTTAGCGGAGTAAGGCGTCTGAAGTCCATTGGTGTGCCCGCAACGCTAAGCTCCTCGCCAGTAGTCATGTACGTAGTGTCGGCAGGAGTGTAGCGGTTGGCATTGATATAGAGCATCTGGTTCTCTCCATCGTGCGACGGGTCGCCATTAAGGTTGAAGTAAGAGTGGTTGGTCATGTTGATAAAGGTCTTCTTAGACGACGTCGCCTCGTAGCGTATGTCTATCGAGTTGTCGGACGTAAGCGTATACGTAACGGTAGCGTTGACGTTGCCGGGGAATCCGTTGTCGCCGTCGGGCGAGAAGATGCACATCTGCAATGTCGAGTCGTTGAGCTGGCGTCCGTCGTACACCTTGTATTGCCAACCGGTGGGACCGCCGTGCAGACAATGGCCGTAGTTGTTCTGCGGCAGCTGTATGGTCTTGCCGTCAATGGTTATGCGGCCCTGGTTTATGCGGTTGGCATAGCGGCCGATGGCTGCTCCAAAGTCGCTGCCAAAGTGTTCGCGGTCGGCATACTGTGCTATATTGTCGTAGCCAAGCACAACGTCCTGCATCTTTCCGTTGCGGTCGGGCACCATCTCTCGCACACGTCTGCCGTGCATATTGCCTTGCGGTACAAAGCGCTCAAACAGAGGGTTGGTGTTAGGCAGATAGTTGACGCCACCGAAGTAGGAGCCAGCCCACATGCCACCGTCACGGTCCTGAAACAGGCAGTAGAGCGGATTGTCGGACAACGAGAAGGGGTCGGCAGGGTTGTACATAAAGTGTTGCACGGAGCGTGTCGCCACATTATATATATACAGTCCCATTTCGGACGCAGCCCAAATCTCGTTCTGCTTCTTTGCCACCATTCTCACAAATATATTCTTGCCGTCGTATCTGTCGGCAATAATGTTGCATTGTCTGGTGCTTGTGTTTACCTCGCACAGGCCGTGTCGGTCTGCACCGATATATAGCCGGTCGGCAGAGTAGGGCAGTATGGACGACACAATGTCGTTGGCAAAGGGGTGCGAGCCGTCGGCAGCGGTAAATGGCTGCACGTTGCGCAGCGACAGGTCGGCACTGTATAGTCCATCGCCGAAGAGTCCTAACCATATACGGTTGTCCTTGCCAAGGCTCATGCCCACAACATTGCTGTAGCTAGGCAGAGGGTTGTTGGTAAGCGAGTGCTCCTTGATGTCGTAGCGAACTCGTCGTTGTAGGCACGATAAATTTTGAAGGATGTGCCGTCGAAGCGGTTTAGTCCCTCCTTTGTTCCAATCTATATAAAACCGGTACGGTCTTGCATAATGGTGTAGACTGTGCTCTGCGAGAGTCCGTTCTGTACGCCGTAGTGCTTAAACATATAGCTTGCCTTGCATGGGGCAAAGCAAGGCAAGCAATGTAAGTAGGCAGGTAATGATATTGTTCTTGTTCATAAACAGATTGTTTCGTATTGTATTTGCGACTCAAAATTACTAATAAATCACAATATCCGTATCATCATTCAGTTCTTATTTTTTAGCTGCGTGCTTAAATGCACGCAGCTGTCGTTACTTGAGGAAGTTGACCGTGCGCTCGGGCGTGTAGAGCTCCCAAAGCGATGCCACTGTCCAGCCCGGAGCGAAGAGGTTGTTGTAGAAGCCCTTGCCGTTGCGGCCGTAGTCCCATGTGGTGTGCTGCACAACCTCGGGATAGTAGCCAGGCTTGGCAATGTCGAAGTGGTGCTCGTTGGTAGGCATCAACTGGCACAGCGACGAGTAGATAACGTCGTACATCTTGGCAAAGCGCTTCTCGCCGGTTACGGTTGACAGCCACTTGACGATGTGCGGCAGCTCGAAGACAAAGACGTCGATATGGTTGTTCTCTACCGACACGTTGCTCCAACCGCGCAAACGGAACCCAACGTCGCCGAGCATCTGACCCTTGGCAAACGGCACGTCCCATGTATAGTACCACGACATGGCAAAGTAGGCAGCCTGACGGCAGAGGTCGATGTAGTGGGCGCGCTCCTTACCTTTGGTCACCATAGCCAAATAATAGGTTGAGGTAACGGCAGCTATGGCAGCCTCCTTGTCCTCACAGTTGGCGTCGAGGGTAGACGAGAAGTAGTCGCTATTGGAAATGATGTTCTTCTCCACATAGTCGACAGTGCGCTTTGCGGCTGCAAGGTAGCGCTTGTCGCCAAAGTACTTCCAACCCATAACAAGGGTAGATGTAGCCGATGGTGTGCTGCCGCCAGAGGCGTCGATGTCGGTACCGTCGTCGCTGTACTTGCGGGCAAAGCTGCCGTCGGGCTTCTGTATAGCTATAAGGTTGTCGAGCAGGGTGCGCATCTTCTTCTCCCAATCCTTATGCTGGCGTCCGTGCTGGCGCTCGTACTTGAGATAATGCAGTATGGCATATACAGCCTCGCTCTGCTGTCGGATAGAGTGGACAACGTTTTTGGGCATGCCCTCGTTGAAGTTGACAAAGTCGTAGAAGTAGCCAGCCGGTGTAAATCCGTTCTGCTTGAAGCTCTCGATAATGCTCTCGCCCATCTGCTTGAGGTTGTTGTCGCCGTGAGCCTCGCCCCATTCTATCTCGTTGAAGGCATTGAGCAACACTCTGCCGCAGAAACCAATCTGCATCTCTCGTGCCGGTTTGCAGTCGTTGGTAAGGAGCGTAAGACTAGAGTTGTACTTCAGGGGAAAATCGGCAACGTACGACTCGCGGAAGTAGTTGCACAACTGTGCCTTGACCTCCTCGGCAGACATCTGCTGCTTGAGAGGCTCTGGCTGCATCTTGTCGAAGCTGTACTGCCACATGCTGCTTACAAAGTCGCCATACGATGCTGCCTTGGTTTGGCGTATGCGCCACGTCAACGTCTTCTCTTCGCCGGCTTTAAGCTTGACAAACGACGTAACCGACGGAGCGAGGGTGAGCTTGCGTATGTAGCGTCGAGGTGTCTCCACATAGGGATAGCCAAAGGTGAGCTTGGCCTTGCCCATCTCGTTGTCGAAGCCAAGGTAGCCTATAGTGGTGTTGCTGGGGAGTATAATCTCGCCCTGCGTTAGCTGGGTCTGAACGTCGGCAGCGTCCTTCTCTACACGCAGCACGCTCCAGCCGCTGCCCGTAGTGGTGCTGTACACGCTGGTAAGAGGGGTGGAGAGACGGTCGTCCCTGAAGTTTCAGCTGCTGCTTGTAGCAAACGAGGGAGCCTCCTTGGGCGAACGCATATGTTTTTAGTTGTTGTTGTCTAAGGCATGGCAAAGTGCATTGTTGGCTTTAGCCACACGTTTGGCGTCGACCTTAAGCACCTTGCGGTCGTAGGTTACGAGTCCGTTGACCTCGCCCTCCACGTCGGTGGTTTGGGTATATACGGCAGCCGAGAAACCAGTCTTGACAAGCTGTTGCAGCTTGTCGGTATACTCGACGTATCGGTTTGTAACCTCCTTAATGTTCTTGAATTCGGCATAGCCCCAGTTCTTGTCGTCTTGCCATAGATGTCCCTTGACGGGAAGTCCGAGTCCGCCGTATTCGCCAAGAACGGTAGGGCGGTTGGCATCGTATAGCATAATGGACGGGTCGGGGTAGTGATGTATGTCGAGCATGTCGCCCACGGCATAGTGGTTGCCACCGCTTGCGGGGTTGACAAGACGTGTAGGGTCGTAGGCTTTAGTCCATTCCACAATTTCTTGTGTCTTGAACTGTCCCCAACGCTCGTTGAAGGGAGTCCATGTAACGATGCAGGGATAAGGCTGCAAGGCGTCGATAATCTCTTTCCATTCGTTGCGGAAGTTGTTCTCCGACTCGGCGCTGTGCTTTACCTCGGCTCCGTTGTAGAAGTTGTACATCTGCCACTCGGGCCAAGAGTCGCCGCACGGCATATCCTGCCATACCAGTACGCCAAGACGGTCGCACCATGTGTACCAACGGGCAGGCTCCGTCTTCATGTGCTTGCGTATCATGTTGAAGCCAAGACGCTTTGCCAGTTGGATGTCGTAGCGCAGGGCTTCGTCGTTGGGAGCGGTGTACAGTCCGTCGGGCCAATAGCCCTGGTCAAGCGGACCCATCTGGAAGATGTCGCGGTTGTTGAGCTGTATGCGCATAATGCCGTTGGCGTCGCGTCGTGTCGAAATCTTGCGCATAGCGGCATAGCTCTCCACTTTGTCCACCTGCTTGCCGTCCTTGAACAGACTTATATTAGCCGTATACAGGTACGGATCGTCAGGACTCCATAGGTGCGGATTGTCGATAGTAAGGTCGACAGGCTGTCCGGCGGCAGCCTTGCCAGTGGCTATAATCTTCTTGCCGTCTGATATTGTAACCTCCACAATGCCCTCGTGCGTACTGGTAAGAGGTGTAATGCAAAGGCGGTTGTTGTCGATATCGCTTACAGTGTTAAGGGCTGTGATGTGGCTGGCGGCTACCGGCTCAATCCACACGGTTTGCCAGATGCCCGTAACAGGTGTGTACCATATACCTTCAGGCTTAGACTTCTGCTTGCCAACGGGCTGATAGCCGTCGGTAGTTGGGTCGAACACACGTATGGTTATGTTCTGTAGTTGCTTGGCATTGTCTATATATGGGGTTATGTCGAGACTGAACGGGGCGTAGCCTCCGCGGTGCGAACCAATGCGTATGTCGTTGATGTAGACATCGGCTTGCCAGTCGACAGCACCAAAGTGAAGCAGGATGTGGTCCGACAGCCAGTCGGCAGGGATGTCGAAGGTGCGGCTATACCATAGCTCCTGGTCTTTGCCAACGGTCTTCATAACGCCAGACAAACTCGACTCGACAGCAAACGGAACAAGTATCTTGCCGTCAGCATTGCCCATGTTGGCAGCTCCACGTTGGCGTATAGAGTAGTTCCACAGACCGTCCAAGCTCTGCCAGCGGTTGCGCTGCATGATAGGACGGGGATATTCGGTTGATATATTGTTGGGCGACACTTGGGCTGCCCATTGTGTCTTGATTTTGTTGCCTTGCGCACTCCACTGTGCATTGGCGGCTACAACACCAGCCAATGACAGCAGAGTAGAGACTAACAAACTCTTAATCAAAAATTTATTCATTATTCTGTATGCTTTGTGTCTCTATAGGTTTAGAGACGTGTTATTATTCAGTCTTCAACAATCTTGCCTTCTATATACTCAACGACATTCTTCTTACAGTCGTTGCCCGAGTAGTAGCTGTGCGATATGGCGAGCCATATAGTGTCGGTATCCTTGAGGAAGAAAGAGCTGTAGTAGGCGCCTTCGCCGTAAGGCAGCGACGAGAAGGGCATGGTGCGATACTTGAAGTTGTGGCCGGTATTGTCGCCTATGCACACTTGGCTGCGGTTGGTCTGCCATGTGTTGCCGCTTTGTCCGAGGTGTCCCATGGCGACAATCGGCTGACTTGTTGTTGAAACCGAAACACAGGAACCTGACCTTGCAGTATTTCATATATATTGGTAGCTGCAGTTTTCTTAGCCTCCTTCATGTCAACAACACCTACAGCGCCAGTTAGGTCGGCTTTGCGTTGTGTACCATAACCAATGACAACCACTTCGCCAAGGTCGTTCTCCATTGTTTTCATCCCGATGTTGACAACTTTGCGTCCGTCAACAGTAATGTCGGTATCGTCGTATCCGACATAAGAGAAACGCAGACGCTCCTTGCCTGACGCCTCAATGGTGTAATTGCCGTCGATGTCGGTTACTGCCATTTTCTTGCTTCCAAGCGAACGAATGGTAACTCCAATAAGAGGTTCACCCGTAGTGGCATCTTTTACCTGGCCCTTAACGCTCTGTGCCGATGCCGACAACGGAACCGAAATGAGACCAGACAACAAAAGTGCCTTCCACATTTTTGTCTCTTTATTCATACGTATTTTGGTTTTAATTAATAGGTTTCCTTTAAATTCCTGCTACAAAGTTAAATGTTACATTTTTATAGAAATGAAAGATATGGGTATATAAATAGAAATAATGAACTAAATAAGCGCTATTTTGTAGTATTGAACCAATTAAATATCAAAATGGCTCGATACTACAATAAATATATTGATAATGATAATAGTTCTTATAACTATATTGCGTACTTTTGTATATGTACAAAATCATAACTCTAAAAACAATAATAATATAAATATTTAACTATGCAAATGTCGTTGTTCTCCTCAAAAGTGTCTGCTCGAATTGCAGGGCTTGTTCTATTAATCATTGTTATCTCTGTTAATTGTACGGCGCAGAGTAAGTGTGCTGCCTATACTGTTGTAGAAAATATTAGCTACAAAAACGACAACTTATCCAGCTCGTATATATCAGAGCGTTGTAAGCTTGATGTCTACTCATGCGATACCTTAAAGAATGTTCCAGTTGTGGTGTGGTTTCACGGCGGAGGTTTGACAAGTGGCTCTAAATACATACCCGATGAGTTGAAAGACAAGGGTATAGTGGTTGTTGCTGTTAATTATCGTCTGTTGCCTCGTGTTAATATTGATGAGTGTCTTGACGATTGTGCAGCAGCTGTAGCATGGGTGTTTGGTAATGTTTTGCGTTTTGGTGGTAATAAACGTAGCATATACTTGTCTGGTCATTCTGCCGGTGGGTATATAACGGCGATGCTTGGTCTTGACAAGACATTACTTGCACGGTATGGGGTTGACGCCGACAGTATAAAGGCTCTTGTTCCGTTTAGCGGACAGATGATAAGTCATTTCGCTTACCGTGATATGAATGGTATTGGTAATCTGCAACCACTTGTCGACAAATTTGCCCCTCTCTTTCATGTGCGTCCAAACTGTCCACCACTTGTCCTCATAACAGGTGATGCAGAGACCGAGCTCTTAGGGCGTTATGAGGAGAATCTTTATATGTGGCGTATGATGAAGCTGTGTGGACACACTGCTACATCTATATACAAGATAGACGGTCATGACCATGGGGCGATGTGTCATCCTGCATTTCATATACTGTTGCATACGATAGCAAAATACCGCTAAATCCAACTGGTACAAACAGCAAATTCAGTTAAATGTAGCTAAAATCTATAGTAAATACCAATAAAATATCAATATTTATTAAATGGTAGACGAAATGTTTGGTAGTTTCAATAAAAAGTCGTACCTTTGCAGTCGCAATTCAGAGATAGGGCGTTTGTCTTGTAAATCTGAGTATGTTTTTATGGTTAATATCGCGGAGTGGAGCAGTTGGTAGCTCGCCAGGCTCATAACCTGGAG